>Ga0247805_1000038_pt1 | contig 133457 bp, 115 predicted proteins | sample UWRJL044104R1_FD_180930 | JGI IMG/M metagenome (GOLD analysis project Ga0247805, IMG submission 180930) | Plant litter microbial communities from Arlington Agricultural Research Station in Wisconsin, United States - UWRJ-L044-104R-1 | ecosystem: Environmental > Terrestrial > Plant litter >...
TAACAAATACTTTTTTCTTTATCTCAGTGTGTTGATAATATAATGTGATCGGAATCCGATCGCGTAACGACCTAAGGTGGTTATTGCGGCGGGGCTCACCTCTTCCCATCCCGAACAGAGAAGTTAAGCCCGCCTGCGCAGATGGTACTGCAGTTATGTGGGAGAGTATGTCGTCGCCTTTCTTTTGAAAATCCCCATTCGCTTTTGCGAATGGGGATTTTTTGTTTTTACACAGTTCAAGTCTTATGAAAATAATGGGAATGCCTATATTTGCTAATTCTATATTTAAAAGCTTAGTATATATAATTGTAGAGATCAGTTTTCATTGTGTCAAATAAATTATTAAGTCAAAAAATAACCCATTTTAAAGATGAAAACCAATGTACAGGTTCTAATTATTGGTTTTGTCTGGCCTGAACCAAATTCATCTGCTGCAGGTTTGAGAATGCTGCAGCTGATAGAGATGTTCTTGCAACAAGGCTGGAAGGTTACTTTTGCTTCAGCAGCTATGGAAAGTGACCATATGGCTGATGTTTCCTTAATGGGTGTTAAGACAGAAAAAATTAAGCTGAACTCTGACAGTTTTGATGTTTTCCTAAAAGAAATAAATCCTTCAATTGTACTTTTCGATAGGTTTCAGATAGAAGAACAGTTCGGATGGCGAGTTGCTTTAAATTGCCCAGCTGCTTTACGAATCTTGGATACCGAAGATTTGCATTGCTTGAGATTAGTCAGGCAGAAGGCTTTCAAAGAGAAAAGACCTTTTGAAATGGATGATTTGCTTATAGAAGAAATTACAAAAAGGGAAATAGCCAGTATTTTAAGAAGTGACATTACATTGATGGTATCAGAATTTGAAATAGATATTTTGAAAACACTTTTTAAAATTGATAGCAGTTTGATCCATTATTTGCCAATTTTTGTAGAGTTAGAAGATAAACTTTCAAAATGGAAAAATTTCGAAGAGAAAAGAAATTTTATGTTTATTGGAAATTTTCTGCACGAACCAAATTGGAACAGTGTCCAGTATTTGAAAGAGACAATATGGCCAATCATTAGGAAAAAAATACCGGACGCTATTTTACAGGTTTATGGAGCCTATCCATCACAAAAGGTATTTCAACTGAATAATGAAAAGGAGGGCTTTTTGATTATGGGCAGGGCTGATAATGCTGAAATAGTTTTTAATACGGCCCGTGTAGTCTTGGCTCCACTAAGATTTGGAGCAGGCATAAAGGGAAAATTGCTTGAAGCAATGCAATTCGGGACTCCGAGTGTCACAACTTCAATTGGAGCAGAGGGAATGAATGCTGATCTTGAGTGGAATGGTTTTGTGAATGACGATGCAGAGGCTTTTGCCAACGATGCAGTGAGGTTGTATAACGATGAACTATTGTGGAATAAAGCAAGGCAAAACGGAATACAAATATTGGAAAACCGCTACAGGAGAGTAACTTTTGAACATCCCTTCATTGACCATATCCTAAAAATAAGGGAAACTTTAGAAAACCATAGAAAAAATAATTTTCTAGGCGCATTGTTGCAGCATCAAACATTGAGAAGTACAGAATATATGTCAAGATGGATTGAGGAAAAAAACAAAAAATAATTTTGATAAATTGTTAATTGCTTTTTGATTTTTCTCTTAAAGGAAATTAATTGTATATTTGAGATTGTATTTATGTTAAACTACTTGTTTTATTCTTGAAAGTTTCAGTATTGAATTCTTTCTAAATAGATTCTCTCAAATCAAAATGATATTTAAAAAGATAATTTCTCTTGTTTTATTTTTTGCAGCTACCATTGCTCATGCACAATTGCCAGATTTTGATCTAGACGTGGCTGTTACAAATGAAACTTGTACTGGAAATGGAAGTTTGCAGATGACGGTATCTAATACTAGTAGTGGTTCCGAAATTATATATAATCTCTTCTTGGCCCCTGATTTCGTAAATTCAATTGCAGAAACAAATACAAATTCTTTCGGAAGTTTGCCATCAGGAGATTATCGCATAATTGCAACCCAAACTTTAAACGAATTATCGAATACCAAACAAAAAGATGTCGTTATTCAGGATCTTATTAGCACATTAGATTATGTTCTTTCCTTTACGACGGTTACAGATTGCGCTACAACGGGAACAATTTCGGTAAACATTTTGTCTGGAAATCCAAGTTCATATGAAATTATTTCAGGTCCGGTAACCGTACCACAACAAGCTACAAATGAATTTCCAGGATTACCATCGGGAGTTTATATGATCAGGGTTTTTGATGAATGCAACAATGCCTTGTCTAAAACGTTTACTATGTTTTTGCAGGGAAATGATTTGAGCATAGGAGTAGCTTCTCTTCCTGTAGTTTATGATTCTTGTACCAGTGCATTAGTTACGAATACTATAACTTCTCCAGCAGGAGCGCAAATCATTTATCCGCTAACAATAGTATATACTTTATATCCGCCAGATGGATCTCCCAATCAAGTTATAACTCAAACTTTGACTTCAGGATCTGCAACTAGTATTGATCTCATCAATACCGTACCACTTTATGGGACTCAATCTTACAATTTTGATCTATTAATTACCGATAGTTGTGGAAAGGAATTTCCGCTTTCAAATACCATAAATCCTAACCCTTTGGTTGAACTGGTGCTTAGGGATGCCGAATGTGCAGCTCATTATCTGACACTTTCCGTCAAGGGGTTTTTACCTCCTTACACTATAAATTTCGATGAAGCTCCAGATGATTTTGATCCATCCGCATTCAACCCATTATATCCTGGTCCAGGTACGGAACCTATAATGGATTTTGGCGAAGAAGAAAATCCAGTTCCTTATGGAGATTACAAGGTTTCGATAGTTGACGCTTGTGGCCGTACAGGAAGTTTTGAAATCTTAGTAAAAGAAACCGAATTAGAGCCCGAGGTTGGAAGTGGTAGTGCTAAATGCGGAGTCGGTTTGGGTATAATGAGGGTTGCCATTCCTGATGATCGGAAAATTATTTCCGCCATCATTACTGTTGCTCCACCTGGCTATACGGAACCCCTGCCTTCTGATATTACTTTTTTTGTAGATGAAGATGGTATTCTGTGGGCGGATCTTCCTGCTGGAGATTACCAAATAAAGGTAATTGACGATTGCGGCTATGAGTATTTGATTGTACGCGACGTTCCAGAGTTTGCAATGCAAGGATTGGCCGCTTCCTATAGACCCAATTGCGATCCAGGAAGTGGATCCGTTAAAGTACTCAGTAATAATGGCGGTTTGGTGTCTGTGATAATGATTGGTGCTCCCTTGGCTTATTTGGAAGCATTGCCTTATGATGTTTCTTTTAATATTGATTCTGCAAGTGGTCAACTCTTTATGAGTGATTTGCCTTCAGGGGTATATACCTTCAAAGGAATAGATGAATGTGGATTTGAATTGATAACTTCTGTCCAAGTGGAAGGTTACAATAGCAGTATAGAAGGCTATCTTGTTACTCGAAACTGTGGCTCGTTCAATCTGGGCATTTTTGATCCGGATAATACGGTAACCAATATGACGTATTGGTTCCAGAGATTTTTTCCCGAAACGAATTCGTGGGGGCATCCCTACACAGGAGTGGCTTATACCGAGGGCACCGTGCCAAATTCTACCAATGCTATAGCACTGCAGGATGAAAACACAGTCTTTAACTTGTTCTTGTTAGGTGAATTTAGAGTCATAAAGGTTTTTAAATCCTATAACAACGGTACTGAAAATTCCGATTGTTTGGATCTCTATGCACAATTTACTATCTCCGAAAAGCTCATCATCAATAGCGCTTACAGTTTGGATTGCAATGGAGGTTCGGGGCCTTCGGATATTATTCTAGATGTCATAGGAGTAGCTCCATTTACCTACACTATCATAGCTCCATTTGCTTTCAATAATGGCAATAATAATGTTTTTTCCGGATTGGCACCAGGGATTTATGATTTCGAGGTTATGGACAATTGTGGCAATATCCAAGGAATAAGGGCAGAAGTAGGGAACTTGCTGCCTCTTGCGAGGGCTAATACTCCAAAGAGTATGCTGGTTTGCAGGAATGATAACAATCAAGTCGGGGTATTCATACTCTCTGATCAGGATGCACAAATCCTCGGTAATCAAAATCAAAATGATTATACCGTTACCTATCATCTCAACCAGCAAGATGCCAATTCAGGTAACAATCCATTGCTGGAGGGCTATACAAATATTTCAAATCCGCAAACGATTTATGCCAGGGTAACACATAAAAGATTGCCGGCCTGCTATGCTACAACCTCATTCCCAATATTCATAGGCAACAATCCTATACTTGTCCCAACAATTCCAGCCTTTGTTTGTGAGGGAAACACGAGAACACTTTTTGCAGACCCGGGATTTGATGCCTACGAATGGACAACAGGTGAAACGACTCCTTCCATAGTGGTTACGCAACCAGGGACTTATGGCGTTACGGTGAAAAATGTCTATCAAGATTTTACCTGCAATAATTCAAAAGATTTTACTGTTACTGGTTCAAGTATTGCTACCTTTATTGATATCAATACATTGGACTGGTCTTCCGGAAATAATACCCTTACAGTTCTTGTTTCTGGAACAGGTAATTATGTGTATTCACTTGACGATCAGAATTATCAGATAGAAAATACTTTTACGAATCTGGTGCCAGGGCATTACACTGTCTATGTCAAGGATCTGAACGGATGTGGAACCATCAAGGATACATTTTCCCTGCTCAACTATCCGAACTTCTTTACGCCAAACGGGGATGGCTATAACGATACTTGGAACATCAAGTTTGCCTCTTTTGAGCCTAATATGAGCATCAACATTTTTGACCGATATGGGAAGTTCATTATTCAATTATTTGGGAATGGTCCGGGTTGGGATGGAACCTATAACGGAAAACCATTGCCTTCAACCGATTATTGGTTCGTGGTTACGAGAGAGGACGGAACCACGCACAAGGGACATTTTGCAATGAAAAGGTAGTCAGTAGTATTTCTTGTAAAATTTATAAGCCTGATAAACAGCCATTCCAATAAAAAATAGAGGAATGATATGGGAAAGCAAATATTTGGAAACGGTGCTTGTTCCTTCAGTAACCAAATTCAAAAGCATAACCACAGTGAGGATTCCGCTAAAACTACCAATCAAAGTTCCGGCCAGGTAAACGAGATTCAATTTTTTTCCTAACGTGATGTAGTTCGCATTTACAACATATACATTCCAACCCAGCCAAAATGGAACCTGCATAAAGTTCAGGCTGCTGAAAATAATTCCAATCAGATAGCCAGAATAATTTATATAGGATGACAATTGACTTTCGGTTGAACTATCGGCCTTGGATTGCGAATAAAAAACATAGGCCAGGACAAGCATGAAAACAATCGAAAACAAATCGATAAATTTCATCAGTTTTTTACTTCTTGCCAACTTATCTGCAAAGAGCAAAGTGCAATAAATAACAATGGCTTCAATGGTTATCACTCCCAAGAGATATAGCAGGAGGTCATTCATTCCGGATTTAGAGTATACTTCAAATCCTATGATATTAAGATATCCCAACGGAATTGAGCCAATAAAGCTCACCAGGAACCCAACGAATATGTTTTTTAAAGCTTTCATCGTTTAGAAATTTACGATTTTTTTGCTTTGTTCCAAATGCATGCGGTATTCTTTCATCCCAGTCTTGTGTTCCAGATAAGGAAGTCCTGCTTTATGATTTTCAACGCTTATCTCAAACATATAGGTGATGTGTCGGAACAATTCCTTCCAAGCAAAAAAGAGGGAATGTTTCGGGTCGTAAATATGAGTGGGTTCGCTCCCGGCTCCATTCAATTCTACAATAGAGAACTGTTCGCCATGTTCCAATTCTTCTAAGGAATTATACATCAAGTCAATTCTTCCGAAATAAAAACCGTCAATTTGAAGACAGATTTTATTTAAAGAGGCATTCAACCTTGGTGTGATCCATCCGCTTCCATCAATAAATTTTGCACCTCTGGCGTGATTTCCATAGGGAACAAGATTTATCTTTTCGCCTTGGGCTGGAACGGTCAAAAGCTTGCTTCCATATTCGCGTTTCAAAACCTTCAGCTGCAATTCATATCGAGGATTTTCCTTTATCAATTCTTCAATTGTTGCAACTCCGTTTCCTGTTACGATTAAAAATTCCTTGGCAACGATTCCGGTAATCCTTCCTTCTTTTTCGTGTGGATATCTTACATAGAAAATTCCGATTTCCTTTGCATAAGGAATCAAATCCTGAACAAGATAATCAAAATGTGCTTTCTCCGCATAAGATTTCAATTCTTGTGGCGAATGAATTTTCTTTACAGCCGAGCCTCTCAATCCAATGTCAGGTTTTGCAATCAAAGGATATTGAATCCCACTTTTGTTGATAACATCTGTCACTTTTTCATAAGCAGTTCCCTCCTTGATTAATTTGGTTTTCGGATAATATTCCTGTGGAATCAAATCATAGATTTCCTTTTTTGATTCCATCATGAAGCCACCATTTTTGATAGTCGGATTGCAGGCATTAAAAAAGAAAATGGACCTTGCCCTTAAAGCATAATAAGCCCAAAGAAAATAAACAGGAATATAAACTACCAAAAACGGCCAATATTCCCAATGCGTCAGTTTATGAAAAAATAATTTCAATAGTGGTAAGTTATAGGATTGCGAAAGAATTTGAAGTTTCAGTTTCCTGGATCAAATCATAATGAACCATTTCCAAGGTTCTGTCCTTGATGATTGATTGCGTAATAGTCAAAGTCTTCAAGGCATCATTCCTGTTGATGATCAATCCGTTTTCAGCATTCGAATTTTCGGTATGGCGATGAAAATTAAACAGATCAGTTTCAGTAATATCTTTCTTGTTTTTCATAAATCGATAAAACCATTCGGAGCGTTCCTCCCTTGTTTCCTTTGGATATAAAGTAGAAGAAGACCAAATATGAGGCTGAGAGGCATCCAGGTCAATCCTGCTCTTCTTGATTTCATTCCAACGCAATTGGTATAGTTTCGAATCTTCATACAGCACCAAAGTAAACGGCTCCACACCATCCAGGTCAATAGCATCCCAATGCAGAATCGAAGTGTCACTGCTGATGATTTCCAAGACAATCAATCCACGGCTTCTGCTGTAGGGAGGTCTGTGTTTGTGTTTTTCATCGGCACCATTCAGCAAGACCAAAACAGTTCCGTGTTCATTAGCAGCATACCAGGTCCCACCGGCTTTCGGGTCTTTGGGGAAAGTAATTTTTTTATTGTTGATGGGATATGTTTCGGGGGGCAATGCAGGTCTCAGAACCGCTTCATCACGGTTAGAGCTAATGATTATCTTGTCGTTGGTAGCAACGAAACTTACTGTACACATTTGCTTCTGTATTCTATAGTGGAACGTGCAACGCCAAAATCAGCATCAATCTGAACATTCTCGCATTGCAAAATGGCCACTTTTATCAAGGCCTGATGATGGATGCAATGTTCCAGATTGTAAAGCAATTCACGGTTGTAGTTGCTGTCGATTCTAATTTCCTCACCGTCGATAATTTCCTGCAATTCAATTTTCTTGTTTTCCTTTTCCAAATTGTTCTGAATGGCAGCAATGCTTTTTATTGCAAATTCGGTACTGGTTTGGATCACGGTATTTCGTTCCCTCTTGTCATAATTGACCAAGCCCGAATCATAAGAATTTTCAAGACATTGGAACATTTCAATGATATGGCGGGTATGTTCTCCAATGGTAGCATTGCTCAATTGGGGACATTGTTTCGTATATTCATTATCAGACAATTGATCGAGTAGGGCAACCAATTCATTAAGACTATTATTAATAGACGGGATCAGCATTTTTTATTTTTAGGTACGTAAATTTAGAAAATAAAGTTTCTCAAAAAACAATGTTTAAAAAATAAATTATTACAAATAAAAACACTAATTTATTGCTGATTCAAAACAAAAAAGGCCTGAATTACTTCAGGCCTTCTAACAGTTTTTAAGTCAATTTACGAAACCAGTCCTCTGGAAATTACAATCCTTTGAATCTCAGAAGTACCTTCGTAGATCTGTGTAATTTTAGAATCACGCATCATTCGTTCAACATGGTATTCGGCCACATAGCCGTTTCCACCATGGATCTGAACAGCCTCATTCGCTACTTCCAAGGCAATCTCAGAAGCATATAATTTTGCCATCGCTCCAGAATGAGCAATGTCCTTGCCTTCGTCTTTTTCGCATGCCGCCTTCATTACCAGTAATTTTGCGGCAGTAACTTTTACATACATGTCAGCCAATTTGAAAGCAATAGCCTGATGATCAAAAATATCCTTGCCAAAAGCTTTTCTTTCTTTAGAATATTTCAAGCCCAATTCATAAGCTCCTGTTGCTATTCCTAGAGCTTGAGAAGCAATCCCGATTCTTCCACCATTCAAGACGTTCATAGCAAATGCAAAGCCAAATCCGTCAGCACCAATCCTATTTTCTTTAGGAACTTTTACATCCGTAAACATCAACGAGTGTGTGTCCGAACCTCTGATTCCCATCTTTCTTTCCTTTGCACCAATTTCAAAACCTGCCCATCCTTTTTCAACGATAAACGCATTGATTCCTTTGTGCTTTTTTTCAACATCCGTCTGTGCGATTACCAGATAAGTAGAAGCAGTCGCACCATTCGTAATCCAGTTTTTAGTACCATTCAATAAATAGTGGTCGCCTTTATCGATAGCAGTAGTTTTTTGCGAAGTTGCATCGCTGCCTGCTTCAGGTTCACTCAGACAAAAAGCACCAATCGCTTCCCCTTTTGCCAAAGGCACAAGATATTTCATTTTTTGCTCCTCGTTGCAGTATTTTTCCATACCCGCACAAACCAGGGAATTGTTCACCGACATGATCACGGCTGCCGAAGCATCTACCTTTGCAATTTCCGTCATTGCCAAGACATAAGAAACGCTGTCCAATCCAGAACCTCCGTATTTCGGGTCCACCATCATTCCTAAAAATCCTAGTTCGCCCATCATTTTCACCTGCTCGGTCGGAAATTTCGAATGTTCATCTCTCTCAATCACACCAGGTAAAAGTTCTGCTTGTGCAAAATCCCTGGCGGCTTGTTGAATCATTAATTGCTCTTCGGTTAGATTGAAATCCATATAAATAATATAATTTTGATAATTAGTTTTTCTATTTGAAGCGAATGGCTTGGTCTTGATCGGCAATCCATGTTCCTGCTGTCCGTTGTAATCTTTTTTTCTCGTTAAAGGAAACGAGAAAAAAAGGATTTTCACTGCCATCAGGGCTAAAATCAATCTGATTTGTACTTTTGTAAAAGTCTGAAAAAAAACGATTTCCACAAAAGTTTTTTCAAAAACAAAATCAGAAGTGTCAAAAGTATAATAATTAGTTTTAATTTCAAACGATTTCGTAATTTTCGCAAATGATACAGCAAGCATATAATACAGTAGGAGTAATGTCGGGTACTTCTCTTGATGGAGTTGATTTGGCCCATATCCAGTTTTCAGTAGTCGAAAGCAAATGGCAATTCAATATCCTGGAGTGCGAAACAATACCCTACAGTCAGGATTGGGTTGAAATTTTAAAAGGAGCAGTAGGTTTCAGCCAAGATCAACTTGAAAAGCTCAACCACGATTATACTATATTATTAGGAAGCATTATTTCCAAATTCATCGCCAAACATAAAATCGAAAATATAGATGCCGTTTGTTCCCATGGACATACTATTTTACACCAGCCACAAAATGGTTTCACGCTGCAGATAGGCAATCTCCCAGAAATAGCCACAATCATCAACCAGAAAATAGTCTGCGATTTTCGTGTCCAGGACGTACAATTGGGCGGACAAGGTGCTCCGCTGGTTCCAATTGGTGACAGGATTCTGTTTTCCGAATACGATTATTGCCTCAACCTCGGTGGCTTTTCGAATGTTTCCTTCGAAGAAAACAATAACAGAATCGCCTTCGATATTTCTCCTGTCAATACCGTCCTGAATTTCTATGCCAATCAGCTTGGTTTTGATTACGACGATGAAGGAAAAATTTCCAGGTCAGGAAACCTCCATCCTGAATTGTTCAATCAATTGAATGCACACGATTTCTACCAAAAAACCTATCCAAAATCATTGGGATTTGAATTTGTAAAGGAAACCATCCTCCCCTTGATTGAAAGTTTTAAAATTTCGACAGAAGACAAGATGCATACGTTCTCGGAGCACATCGCTCATCAAATAGGAATGGCACTCAGGATAAAACAAGGAAAACTCCTAATCACAGGAGGAGGGGCCTATAACAGTTTCATCATCAACCGGATTCAATTCCACCTGCCCGAGATGCAAATCATAATACCTGAAAGCAAGATTCTTGAGTTCAAGGAAGCACTTATTTTTGCGTTGCTGGGTGTTTTGAAATTACGAAATGAAGTGAATGTTTTGAGCAGTGTTACGGGTGCGAAATACGACCATTCAAGCGGAAGAATATATTAGGGTCACTTGACTTTTTTTGTGCTTTGATGAGTTCTACAGTTCCCAAACTTTAAAGCACCACAAAAATCCATTTCCAAATATTCCTAAAATAAAATCCGCAACAGCGAAAACATTTTCGCCGAAAAAATAATCACAAAAAATACCAAATTCTCATCAACCTATTTTTTATATTTGCAAAAACTAAACATATCGCAACATAATGAAAGATTTATTAAATAAATTTGAAAATAAAGAACCGGAAATAGTATTCAATTGGAAAGATGCCGAAACCGAAGCAGAAGGCTGGACAGTCATCAATTCGCTTAGAGGCGGAGCTGCAGGTGGAGGAACGCGCATGAGAAAAGGCTTGGACATGAACGAAGTGCTTTCCCTTGCCAAAACAATGGAAGTAAAGTTCTCCGTTTCAGGTCCTGCAATCGGTGGGGCGAAATCTGGAATCAATTTTGACCCAAATGATCCTCGCAAGAAAGGAGTACTCCAACGTTGGTACAAAGCCGTTTCACCATTATTGAAAAGCTATTACGGTACAGGTGGCGATTTGAACGTAGATGAAATCCACGAAGTAATCCCAATGACCGAAGAGTGCGGTGTTTGGCATCCACAAGAAGGCGTATTCAATGGACATTTCAAGCCTACCGAAGCCGACAAGATCAACCGCATCGGACAATTGCGTCAAGGTGTCGTGAAGGTAATCGAGAATCCATCATTCTCCCCAGACGTAGCAAAGAAATATACTGTTGCCGATATGATTACGGGATATGGCGTTGCGCAAGCCGTTCGTCATTATTACGACATCTACGGAGGTTCCGTAAAAGGCAAAAAAGCAATCGTTCAAGGTTTCGGGAACGTAGGTTCCGCCGCCGCTTTCTACCTTGCCGATATGGGAGCAAAAGTTGTCGGAATCATCGACCGCGATGGAGGTCTGATCAAAGAAGAAGGTTTTACTTTCGAAGAAATCAGAACACTTTTCTTGAACAAGGACGGAAACAAGTTGGTTGCCGAAAATATGATTCCTTTCGAAGAAATCAACGCTAAAATCTGGACGATCGGTGCCGAAATCTTCACACCTTGTGCAGCTTCAAGACTTGTAACACAAGACCAGGTCGACAGTATGATTGCTTCGGGATTGGAAGTGATCTCTTGTGGAGCAAACGTACCTTTCGCAGACAAAGCCATCTTCTTCGGGCCAATTATGGAAAATGTAGACAGCAAGGTCAGCCTTATCCCGGACTTTATCTCAAACTGTGGAATGGCACGTGTTTTCGCCTATTTCATGGAGAAAAAAGTACAAATGACCGACGAGTCCATCTTCAACGATACTTCCGAGATCATAAAGAATGCCATAGTAAAGGCACACGCCATCAGCAATTCAAAAACAAATATCAGTGCAACCGCTTTCGAAATTGCACTGAAACAATTGGTATAATATAGGAGTTCCGCTTTGGGCTTCCTTCCGTTAGCAATCGGTATCATAAATCCGATGGTTTCAAGTAGCTTGAAACTATCGGATTATTTTTTCAACTCAGGTCTTGTTTAATCTTTCTCTCTCCTTTTGAACTAAAATTCCGTCACTTTGCAATCCGATCGTAAATAATGGAACATAATTTGCAGCAATTCCCGCAAAACAATTTATTTTCATTATTTTCGTTATCAAAATAGACCGCAGGCTTTAATTCCAAACCATTATGAACACTACCATTTCAGAAGAGCAAAAAAAATCATTGGCCATAACGGCAGCAATTTTCGTATTGCTGTTCCTTATGTTGATTTTCATCAAATTTGCTTCGGAAATAAGAATCCAGGAATTGGCAGGAGGTGGTGGAGGCGGAGTCACAGTCAACTTTGGCGACAGCGAAGTAGGTTCAGGAGCCGATTACAGAAGCGAAGTATTAAATGTAAGCGAAGCTTCAAAACAAGCACCGACACCTTCAGCACCCGAAGAAGAAATCTTATCCCAAGAATCAGACGATGCGGTTTCTGTAGCCGAAACTAAAAAGCCTGTCAAGACCGAAGTCAAGAAAGTAGAACCCAAAGTAGTCCCGGAAGTCAAAAAAACATCCAAATCCGCAGACGATGCCTTGGCAAACATGTTCAATTCCTCCAACAAAGGTGGTGATGGCGATGACGGCGTTGCAGGGAACAAGGGAAAAGCCAACGGAGACAAAAATTCAAGCAGCTATTATGGCGACGGTGGAAGCGGTGGCGGAACTGGCGGTGGCAACGGAACAGGAAACGGTCCTGGCAATGGTTCCGGACACGGCCCAGGTTCAGGCGGTGGAAATGGTGGAGGGTACTCATTGGGAAACAGAAAAGCATTGACCAAGCCAGATCCTAAATACGTTTGCAACGAAACTGGAAAAGTGGTTGTGGAGGTAACAGTGGACAGGACAGGAAAAACAATTGGAGTGGTTTCAGGTGTAAAAGGGACTACCAATACCGCCAAATGTCTGGCAGATCAGGCAAAGATTGCTGCAATGAATACAAGATGGCAAGCCGATGAAGATGCTCCAGAAAAACAAGTTGGAAGAATCGTCTATACCTTCAGTTTGAACTAGTTCCTTAGTTCTCAATAAAATTTCTCAAAAAACAAATGACCTATCAAGAAACCTTGAATTGGATGTTCAGTCAATTGCCAATGTACCAGCAACAAGGTGCTTCGGCTTATAAGAAAGACTTGACCAATACGATATTGCTATCCAAATACCTAAATAATCCTGAAACAGGCATCAAGGCAATCCACGTTGCAGGAACCAACGGAAAAGGTTCAACCTCTCATATGTTGGCTTCTATATTGCAGCAAGCAGGATACAACGTCGGACTTTATACTTCTCCGCACCTGAAAGATTTCCGCGAGCGAATCAAGATAAACGGAATGCCAATTTCAGAAGAGTTTGTGTGCGATTTTATTGCCGAAAACAAATCGTTCCTTGAGCAAAATCAATTGAGTTTCTTTGAAATGACGGTTGGCCTGGCCTTTGATTATTTCAAAAAGGAAAAAATAGACATTGCCATTATTGAAGTTGGAATGGGGGGAAGGTTGGATTCTACCAACATCATCACGCCATTGATTTCAGTCATAACAAATATTGGTCTTGATCATACCCAGTTTTTAGGAACCACATTGGAAGCAATCGCTTTTGAAAAGGCAGGAATCATAAAACCAGGTATTCCTGTAGTAATAGGAGAATACACTAACGAAACCAAGGAAGTCTTTTCGGCAAAAGCCAAAGCAGCAAATTCCCAAATTTACTTTGCTTCCGATTTAATTGAAGAAACCTATCCTTCGGCCTTGATTGGCGATTATCAAAAGCATAACAAGAAGACCGTCTTGCAAACTATAAAAGTACTGCAGGCACAAAGTGAATTTATAATTTCAGAAGAAAACATTAGGAATGGTTTTTTAAAAGTAGTGGAAACGACAGGAATCCAAGGAAGATGGCAGCAAATTCATTCGGACCCGAAAGTAATTTGCGATACGGCACACAACAAGCACGGACTGGAAATCGTATTGAATCAGGTTCAGAAGGAACAATTCAACAGTTTGCACTTCGTTTTAGGAGTTGTAAATGACAAGGATTTGGAAGAAATCCTGCCTTTATTCCCAAAAAAAGCCCAGTACTATTTTTCAAAGCCAAATATTCCTCGCGGACTCGATGCGGAGGTTCTACAAGCAAAAGCAGAAGAATTTGGTTTGACAGGAAAAGTATATTGTTCAATTCCAGAAGCTTATCGCCAAGCGTTGGACTCAGCCTCCAAGACTGATTTTATCTATGTCGGCGGAAGCACCTTTGTGGTTGCAGAAATTTTGTAATTTTTTAAAGTTTTGTTTGCAAATCAATAAAAGAGGCTTATATTTGCACACGCAATAACGGAAACGGAGTTGCTGAAATAGGGCGATTAGCTCAGCTGGTTCAGAGCACCTCGTTTACACCGAGGGGGTCGGGGGTTCGAACCCCTCATCGCCCACAAGGGATAGTCATTTTGACTATCCCTTTTTTTATTGTATTATCTTATAGTATTAGAATTTTTGCTATAGGGAAAATTATACAATACCTATCCACCTTTGTCCATTTCTACGTGCTTGTTCTTGCCCCATCTTTGCAGTATCAAATTTTATAAACATTTAAAAATCAAAAAAATGAAATCAATTATTGCAACAACTGTTTTATTTGTGACTTTAGTATTTGGTCAAACTAGCATTGCCCAAGGGAAAAGAGTGCCAGCTTCATTGGGAAGAGCAGAATACATTGAAGTTGAAAAAGGCGTGAAACTACATGTTACGGATATGGGAGAAGGAAAACCTATCGTTCTGATTCATGGATGGCCATTGAGTGATGCTATGTACGAGTACCAATATCAATATCTTGCAAGCAAGGGCTTTCGTGTCATCGGTATCACTTTGCGAGGTTTTGGTCAATCGGACAAGCCTTATGGGAAGTATGATTTTGATGTATTCTCGGATGATATTAAAGTAGTGCTTGAAAAATTAAAGATACAAGATGCGACATTGGGTGGTTTTTCTATGGGTGGTGCAGTTGTGATCCACTATGTTACGAAGTATAATGCTGCACATGTAAGCAAGTTGGCTTTGTTTGGGGCTGCCGCACCGTCATGGATACAACGTGAAGGCTATCCGTACGGACTTGCTAAAGCGGATGTAGATGGTGTTATCCAAGCTACACTGACAGGGCGACAAGATTTAATTGCCAGCTTCGGAGCGTCTTTTCCAGCTAAGGAAGGTAACATCTCGAAAAACGTTGAAAAATGGCTTGAAAATATTAATCTTCAAGCATGGCCGTATGCCGTTACCCAATCGATTACCGCATTGCGTGATATTGATTTGCGTCCTGAATTGGCAAAAATCAAAATTCCTGTTGCCATATTCCATGGTACTCAAGATAAGCTATGTGATTTTACGTTTGCAGAAGAGCTTCACAAAGGCATCAAGGATTCTTACATTGTGAAATTCGAAAACAGCGGCCATGCGCTGTTTGTAGAAGAAGCTGCAAAATTCAACAGTGAGTTGGAAAAATTTGCAAGAAAATAATTTTAATGAAAATTGAGCAGGACAATTATTTGTCCTGCTCAATTTTTTTCAATTTGAAAATGAAAATTTCTGGAACTCTGAGCTTTCGTTAAAATTTGTACCTTTAACTTTAAAATTTTATAAATGATATCGGAACAGGTATTTACAAGCGATTTAAAAACCCTTGGGCTTTTGTCACTTGGTGAGGAAAGCTTGCATATTATAAACAGCGAAATGTATAGCCAGTATATAAAAGTATTGTTGCTTACAACGGGTTTTGAAGTACAGGTTGACCTTGCCCACTATACTGTAAAACAGCCTTCCTTGTTTTTTGTAAGCCCAAATCAACATCTGGATATTAAAAGGTCAGGCATTGAAGAAGGGTATTTTGTTTTTTACAACCGCGACTTTTATTGCATCCAGATACATGATGACGAAGTAGCCTGTGATGGATTGCTTTTTAATAATATCCACAATATGCCGATGGTGCTGCTGGAACAGGATGAAACCTCTTTCTTCACTTCTGTCTTTGGTCAGATGGCAGATGAGTTCAGTTTAGAAGATGTTTCACGCGAAGAGATGATTCGCACCTACCTGAAGCAGGTATTTATTAAATCTGCGCGTCTTTGGAAAAAGCAAAATCTGGACAAGGAGCTTGTGCAACAGAACAATGATCTGGAGTTTTTCAGGAAGTTTACAATGTTGGTAGAAGAGCATTATAAAAAAAAGCACAATGTTTCCGACTATGCGGAGCTGCTATACATGGCTCCCAAAACAATTACACATAAATTCAAGAGACTCAAATTGCCTCAGCCGAACGATGTGATCAAGAATAGGATTGTATTGGAAGCCAAACGACTCCTGGCCCATACCAATCTAACTTCAAAGGAGATAGCTTATATGCTAGGATATGAGGATCCAGCCTATTTTAGTCGTCTCTTCGCTCAAAAGACAGGTGATACGCCAACAGGTTTTAGGGCAAAATTTCTTTCAGAAAATTGAATAGCTGTATTCTTTCATAATTAAATTTAGTTCGTATAAAACTCCTTTAGTTTATGCAGTATTTTTTTGAAACAATACAGCATCTATTATGAAGTTTTTATAGGTAATTATCTTGATTTGGCTATTTTTGCAGCCATTAATCATAATCTTATGAAAAAAACAATATGTTTTTTATTGCTCCTCCTGATGCCTTTTTTATCCTTCTCTCAAGAAAAGAAGATCGTGAAATCAGGCTACATCACCTTTAATAGCGGTTCGATTTTGGAATTCAAGAATTTGACAATTGATGACCAGAAGGCATCTTATTTTAATGAAGTTTCCAAAACAGAAATGAGTTTTCCGCTCCAATCAGTCAAAAGTATTATTGATGGCAGTGGAACCAGAATTTATGAAACAGCAAGAATAGTTGCAGAGAAGAAAGCAGCTCTGGATAAGATAAATGAAAAGGATGGAGCAGTTTCGGAACAAATTAAAAGAGAAAAACTAATTTATAAATCTGTTTCCAGCATATACAGTAATGGCGCAAAACTCAAAACCGAGGATTTGGAACTTTTATTAAAATCGAATACAAAAGTCTTCAATAAATATAAAAAAGGAAAAAGTGCAGCCAACTTGGGAAATATATTAATGGGCGGTGGTTTAGGACTTTTTATTGGAGGCGGGATCAGCAATTTAAATTCGGCCAATAATGGAGGCGGAGGTGGTTCGCCAGCAATCCTGATAGTGGGATTGGCAACCGGTGTAATCGGTATTCCGGTTAAGATTGGTGGTGTAAGAAAAGCCAGGGAAGCAATCGATGATTATAATTACCTGTATGCCAAGCAAACTTCTTTCTTGGATAAGGCAGAATTTAAAGTTCTCACTGGCGGTAATGGTGCAGGCGTTGCGATTAGTTTTTAAGGGATACCTTCTAAATAGATGACTCTTCAGGAAACTGAGGAGTTTTTTGTTTTATAACAAATCCTGTTTTTAAAATTATTTATTGATGGGATTTTTAATACTATAGTTAATATCTTTGCCGCCATAAGTTCTTTACTTTATTTCTTTCAAATGGGAAAGGTCCCCGATTAGGAATCGGGGTTAATAGGGAATCGTGTGCAAATCACGAACTGTCGCGCAACTGTAAGTAACGCCAAAAGTTTTTATCCTAGAGGTCCACTGTTTGCCAGGCGAATGGGAAGGACGATAAAAATGTTACAAGTCAGGAGACCTGCCTTTACCAACTTGACAATGCTTTCGCGGTTTGAAGCTCTTGGTTATTATTTTCTTCAGGGATAAGTGTGTTTATTCCAAAGTAATTATCAATCCATTTTCTTCTTAAGGCATTGTGAAATCCAGCAAAAGAGCTTTTAAATCATTTATTAATTTTTTAAAAGCAAAAAAATGCTCACAAACAACCTTGGCTACCCCAGGATCGGTAGCAACAGAGAACTCAAAAAAGCCTGTGAAAATTATTGGAACGACAAGATTCCATTGGAAGCACTGCTTGCAACAGGAAAAGAAATCCGGTTGAACAACTGGAAACTGCAAGAACAAGCAGGAATTGACCTTGTTCCTTCGAATGATTTTTCCTTCTATGACCAGGTATTGGATTTATCCCTGACCTTTGGTGCCATTCCCGAAAGATATGCAGGTCTTGTTTCCGAACAAACCGATACTACAGATTTGTATTTCGCCATGGCGAGAGGCTATCAGAAAAATGGCTTGGATATTACCGCGATGGAAATGACCAAATGGTTTGATACCAACTACCATTACATTGTTCCTGAGTTCTACAAGGATCAGGATTTTAAACTATTTTCAAGAAAAATAATCGATGAATTTATCGAGGCCAAGGAAAATGGAATTCTTACAAAGCCAGTACTAATCGGGCCGGTATCCTATTTGTTGCTTGGCAAGGAAAAAGAAGAAGGTTTTGAAAGGATTGATCTTATCAGCAAACTTCTTCCTGTATATTTAGAATTAATCTCGGAGCTGGTAAAGAATGGAGTGAAATGGTTGCAGTTTGATGAACCTTTCCTTGCATTGGATCTGAATAATAAGGAACAGCAAGCATTTGAACATGTTTATGACAAAATACAAAATGCCTTTCCTGAACTTAAAGTAATGCTTGCTACTTATTTTGAAGGATTAAAAGACAATACAGCACTGGCACTTTCGCTTCCGGTTTGTGCCTTGCACCTTGATTTGGTAAGAGACGACAATCAACTTGTTGAGGTTTTGGATCAGCTTCCTGAAACAATGAGCCTGTCTTTAGGATTGGTAGACGGTAGGAATATCTGGAAAAATGATTTTCTAAGCTCGCTCAAGCTGATTGATAAAGGAGTAAGTAAAATAGGAAAAGAAAGGATCATTGTTTCTCCTTCCTGTTCATTGCTTCATAGTCCTTGTGATTTGGAATCGGAATCGGATAATATTGATTTGAATCCAGAGATAAGGCAATGGCTCGCCTTTGCCAAACAAAAAATCGAAGAGGTGGTTGTCATCAAGCAATTGGCCAATAGCGACAACATTACAAGTGCTACCAAGAAACTCGAGGAAAATATAAAGGCAAATGAAAGCAGGAAGAACTCTTCACTGATACATAATCCCCGGGTAAAGGAGAGGGTTGCCGGACTGACAAAAGAAGATGCCTCACGTAAAAGCAGCTATACCCAAAGGAGAATTTTGCAAGCCGAGGCCTTAAAGCTTCCTTTATTTCCAACCACGACAATTGGTTCGTTTCCGCAAACGGCCGAGGTAAGAAGTTGGAGGGCCCAATTTAAAAAGGGCAACCTGACGGAAAAACAATATGATGCATTGATCCAGAAGGAAACTGAAGAAACCATCCGATTTCAAGAGGAAATTGATATTGATGTCTTGGTGCACGGTGAATTTGAACGAAATGATATGGTGGAATATTTTGGAGAACAGCTTCAGGGTTTCTTATTTACCAAGAATGGCTGGGTTCAAAGTTATGGTAGCCGATGTGTAAAGCCTCCAATCATTTATGGGGATGTATCACGTCCGAAACCTATGACGGTCAGATGGTCTGCCTATTCCCAATCCATTACCAAGAAGCTTGTTAAAGGAATGTTGACAGGTCCTGTAACCATCTTGCAATGGTCATTTGTGCGAAACGACCAGCCGCGTTCTGAAACCTGTGTCCAGATTGCACTAGCCATACGGGATGAAGTAAGTGATTTGGAACAAGCAGGAATCAAGATTATCCAGATTGATGAACCTGCAATACGCGAAGGATTGCCACTTCGCAAGGAGAATTGGGATGCTTATCTCGATTGGGCGGTAAATGCCTTCAAGGTTTCAGCCAGCAGCGTAGAGGATACGACACAAATTCACACTCATATGTGCTATTCAGAATTCAATGATATCATCCAAAACATTGCTGATATGGATGCGGATGTTATCACAATTGAATGTTCGCGTTCACAGATGGAATTACTGGATGCTTTTGCTAATTTCAAATATCCAAATGAAATAGGTCCTGGAGTTTATGATATTCATTCTCCCCGAGTGCCGTCAAGAGGCGAAATGTCTGCCTTGATTGAGAAAGCGATGTTGGTAATTCCAGCTGAACAACTTTGGATAAATCCAGACTGCGGACTAAAAACCCGTCATTGGGAGGAAACCAAGAAGGCACTTATAGAAATGGTTGGTGCGGCAAAAGAATTAAGAGAGAAAGTACAAGTAGCAATTTAATAACTTAGAAAACCTGCCTGAAATAACGGGCAGGTTATTTTATTTCCAAAAATAAATGAATAAAAAACCAAATGCAATCATAACAGCCATTGGAGGCTACGTTCCCGAAACAATATTAGACAATCACTCACTCGAAAAAATGGTTGACACCAGTAATGATTGGATTTTAAGTCGTACGGGTATCAAGGAAAGAAGGATACTTGCAGACAAATCCCTTTCTACTTCTGATATGGCAGCCTTCTCCATAAAAAATCTTCTAGAACATTATAATGTCAATGCAGAAGAAGTGGACTGTCTGATTCTTGCTACTTCAACACCCGACACACTTCTGAATCCTACGGCAACGATTGTTTGTCAAAAAGCCGGACTTGTAAATGCTTGGGGGTTTGATATGAATGCAGCATGCAGTGGTTTTTTATATGCGCTTTCAGTTGGAGCAAGTTTTATCGAAAGCAATAGGTATGCAAAGGTCTTGGTGGTTGGAGCAGATCAGATGAGTGCCGTGGTAAATTATGAAGACAGGAATACCTGTGTCCTTTTTGGAGATGGTGCGGGAGTTGTTTTATTGGAAGCTTCAAGTGAAAAAGGAGGAATAAAAGAGTATGTGTTTAAAAATGATGCTTCTGGAGCAACCTCATTGTCGATCCCTGCCGGAGGTTCCTTGTTGCCAGCATCTGAGGAAACGGTATCGCAGAAAAAACATTTTATCCAACAGGATGGCAAGACCGTTTTTAGAAATGCCATCAACGGGATGAGCAGTAGCTGTAGGGAAGTAATGGAACGCAGTAATCTCAAAAGTGAAGATATCGACTGGATCGTGCCCCATCAAGCCAATCTGAGGATTATCCACGCTTTGAGTGAATCTTTGGATTTTCCGATTGAAAAAGTGAAAATCAATATTGAAAAATATGGAAACACTACTGCCGCAACCATACCATTATGCCTTTGGGATTTTAAGGATGATTTTAAATTTGGAGATAAGATAGTACTCACGGCTTTCGGAGCCGGATTCACCTGGGGTGCAACCCTTTTGGAATGGAGTATTTAAGAATAAAAAAGAAAAACCATGACACTAGAAGAGAAAAAGAATGCCGCAGAAACCCATATTTTCAAGGCGGTATTTCCCAACACAACCAATCATTACGATACGCTTTTCGGAGGAACAGCTATGCAATTAATGGATGAGGTGGCTTTTATAACCGCAACACGTTTCAGCAGGCAGAGGGTGGTTACAGTAAGCAGTGACAGGATCGATTTTAAAAAGCCAATTCCTGCGGGTACATTTGTAGAATTGATTGGAAAAGTGGGACATATAGGCAATACGAGTATTCAAGTAAATGTCGAAATTTTTATAGAGAAGATGTATTCTGCCGAAAGAGAAAAAGCCATCACGGGAAATTTTACATTCGTGGCAGTCAATGAAAATAAAGAACCTATGCCCATCAATAAAGAGTAGGAGTAGTATTAAAAAAGAAAAGGCTCTTCATTTGAAGAGCCTTTTCGTATTGAAAGTATAGATTATTTCTTATTGGTGGCAATCACAAACTTTAAATTGTTCTTTACGCCAATCTGAAGCAGGTCAACCAGATCCTGAACTTGCAAGTTGTAAGGAATCCTCACGATTACCGTTTTGTCTTTTGCATCACCCATTTTAGCAAGCAGGGCTGCCTCCAGTTCTTCAAAGCCCACTTGTTGCTTGTCAACATAATAAAGCTTGTCCTCAGAAACGGACAGGCTGATGTGCTGCTTGTTCGTCTTCTCATTTTGTTCCGATTTTGGAAGCGTCATCTTGATGACATTCGGATTCGCCAATGTTGAGATGATAAGGAAAAACAACAAGAGGAAAAACATAATGTCGCTCAAGGACGAAGTCGCCACTTCCGCATGGAATCTTCTATTTCGTTTTATCGCCATGAGGTCTCTGGATTATGTTTACGAATTCTAATATTTGCTTTTGAACGTTCAACGAGAAACCGTCAATGGTTCCGTTGAAAAGGTGATAAGCCGCATAAGCGATGATACCTACGATAAGTCCGGCACCACTACTGATCATTTTTTCATACAAACCTCCAGAGATATTTCCGATACTGATGTTTTCCGTAACCGAAATACTGTAGAAAATCTTGATTACCCCGGAAATGGTTCCAACGAAACCAAGTGTTGGAGCGATACCCGCTATAAGTCCCAAGTGTCCCATCCTTTTTTCCATTTCACCAATTTCAATATTGGCGGCTCTTTCCATGTTGGATTCGATTTCAGAAATTGGTCTTCCGATAGTAAGGATTCCTTCCTTCAAGACATTTCCTGAAGCCGATGAAGATCGTTCTGCCAACGAAACTGCCGCATCAATATTTCCAGCATTCAATTGCATTCTCACATCCTTTATCAACAAGGGATCGTGCTTTACGGCTTTCTTGATGGACAAGTAACGTTCGAAAATTAGATATATCGTATAAAATAGCAAGATGATGATCGGAATAAGAAAAGCTCCACCTTTTAAAAGGAAGCTGAATAATGTCATTTCCGGGTCTGTACCAACTCCTTCAATAATTGTTTCTGATGTGGCTTTTGCAATAGTATCGGTTTGCAGAAAAATGGTTGAAAATGTCATAAATGATGCTCGGTATTAATTTAAATCTAATGGTTCTTCTAAACAGGATTTTTTTCAAATGTACACAAAAATAACCTTTTTTTGTATAGCTAAAAATTATAACGAAAGTTTTTAGGATATAGTACCCGGCAGGTAGTATTTGTTGGGATTTTAGAAGATAATAAAAAAATAACTCCACTATTTCTAGTGGAGTTTTTCACAAAAAACAATGAAGCTAGATTTCTATTTAAAAGGTTTTAAATTGAAAAATAGTTGAGGTTGAGGAATTTCCAGCTTCATCAGTCGTTACCACTTTCCAATAGTAAGTTGTGTTTGAAGTTGTACTTACCTGATTTAATCGTGCTTCGGTTACCGTTCCTATCAGGGCTGTTGGATTTGCAGTAGTTCCGAAATAGACTTTATAATTTACAATATCGTCATCTACGTCATTTCCTGACCATTCCAGATCAACGGTTGGGCCTTGGATGGTGCTGCTCATTGTTGGCGAGACCAATTCGGCAGGAAAGGGAATATAGTTTTCAATCGCATCGCCGGCATTATAGAATTTCCATTTTTCGCTTTCGGCTAAAGTTCCATTTGTGCTTTTTGCCACAACATACCAGGAAAAAGGAGTTCCTTTCGAAAGATTTATTTCCATAGTGGTATTGCTCTGGGCATTGTACTGTAATTGTGCCTGCGTGTTGAGATTCTTTACATATACATAATAGAGGGCTGCATTTTGGGCCGCATTCCATTCAAAGGTTACCTTGCTTTGTGTTGTGGAAACATTGGTTCCGGTTGTACATTCTGAATTGTTCAACGGAAAAAGTAAAACGGCAGCATTTGCATTTCCTCCAGCTGCACCTTCATCATCACTTCCAGAACCACAGCTAAGAGTTAAGAAGAGGCTTGCTATCGCGAATGTTTTCAAGAGGGTTCTCATAGTTTGATGATTTTAGTAGTGTACATTGAAGTGTTCGATACCACTTTTAGGGCATACGTTCCGGCAGAAAGGGAAGCCATGTCAATTGAAAAGGCAGTTCCTTCTGATTGAAATTGCTTGTCAACGATCAATTTTCCCATCATCGAATAAATTTGGATGTAAACCGATTCGTTTTTTTGAGCAGGAACGTTTACAAAAAGAAAATTGTCCTTGACAGGATTTGGATAGGTGAAGATTTTATCTTCCATAAAAAAGCGCTCCTTGTAAGTTCCCTGACAAGGCTTGTCAGTTTCAACCCAAACAGTATTCTCGCCAGCGTTTAAATGCAATGTAAAGGCATTTTCAGCTGTAATAAAAAGCACATCGTTGTGTGTGATCCTGTAAAGAGTTCCTCCGTTTAAATCCAGCGTCAGACTGTTTTCTGCATTTGAAACGTTTGCCATAACGGATAATGGAGCTGGTTCCTGAATGACAATTTCGAAACAGTTTTGAAAATTTGAGAGTGTAGGAATGGTTACACATACAGTATAATTTCCTCCACCTAGATTGGTAAAAGAGGTGTTTTGAGTAAATGTACTGTTCTGGCTTATTCCGTTTCCAGAAATTGCTGACACATATGGATGATTGGCAGCTGCTGTGATTTCGATGCTTGCATTGTTGGCATCGGTGCAGGTTTCGCTTTTGCTTTTAATAGTGAAATTATCAGCAGCTAAACTAAAAATTGTACAACCGTTAAAATCTACCACATCGCCAACAGGAGTGTTCGGGCAGTCATCATCGGCATTGCTGATACCGTCATTGTCGTCATCGGGTTGCATAAGCGAAAAGCGGATCCAATTTAAGTTGAAGCCTGGATCAAGTACATTTATCCTGGCAATATATCTTCCGGCAGGAAGTGTGGCATTTGAAACAGTTGTTGCCCAAGTTGTCCAAGACCCTGTTGGATTTAATGTTACCGTTTGGTAGGTTTCCGTCGTAGCGCCAATCAGTTGTAAATTTACTTTTCCAGTTGCATTCTGACCCGATGTCCTGTATTCGATCTTATAGTTGCCTGTTTCGGCAATGTTGACCAAAAAATCAAGATAATCACCACTGTCCGTATAGCCCAATGCAGAACCACCTCCAATATCGGAGGTGGTTTCTAGGGTCATTCCTTGATTGTGATAAAAATCCTCGGCTTCAATTTTCCCGGAGATACCCAGGATGTTCCCAACGTTATTCTTTACTGGTTTGTTATTGAAAACAGGCTGGGAGGTAGCATCATTTGCCAGGATATTGGTTCCGTTATATGAAATTGTCACTACATCGGAGGGATTGATGGCTGTTGCAGGTTGGATTATTATCGAGCTCAGATTGTCAGGATTTACAGCAACAGAACTGATTGTGGATGGTGTTCCGTTTACAAAAAGTTGCAGGTTGCTCGCAGAAAAATTGATTCCGGATTGCAAATCCTTGTTGAATGTCAGGTTCACTTTGTCACCAAGTATGGAAGTGGAAGCTTCTACCACTTTCATTGTGGCTTGGGCCGACGGAACAGGATTCTTGAATTCTAAAAAGTTGAGGTTGAAATTCCCTGCCTCAAAATACACCTTTATCTTGTTGATTCCTTGATTTAGAAGAACGTCGGTAAGTGTGGCAGTTCCCCAAGTCGAATAACCTCCCGTTGAAGGAAGCGTTATGGTTTCGGAAATTTGTCCGTTTGCATCAGCAAGGTATAACTTTCCTCCCGTTGGACCCGCATAGCGAATGTCAATGGCATAAGAAGTCAAAGCATTGGCTTCAATGGTGTATTGCAACCACTCCTTAGGCTCGATGAAGCCTACCTGAAATCCGTTTGTAACGTTGTCATTGCAGGCTTGTATGTCAACACCGTCATTTCGCATCGACCAGCCTTTGTTCCAATCGGCAAAGGTTCCGGTATCTGTCCTGTAATTTACAAAATCGGTATCGTCATAGGCATGGCCAATCCGACCCAGATCATAATTGACCGCAAATACTTTTCCTGGCAGTACATGATTTTTATACGCTATCGTTTCGGTTGATTGCACTTGCCTGAACATGGCATCAATCACATCCGGCTTGACCGTTACATTTTCCATCTTGTAATTTTCAGCAATCTGCATCAAGGCCGCCTTTGCAAAAGCTACCGTAGGTTGCGTGCCTCCATTTTGCCAATAATTCAATAGTGTCTGGTAATCGGCGGTTTTGGTAACGGCTGTGACTCCGGCAATGCTTTCTATTTTTTTCATCGGCCAGAAAGCCCATCCAATGTTATTGGATTCCATCAATGAAAGGGCATCCGTAAACCATACGTTTGAGTTTTCGCCACTTTCGCCCAGCCATATCGGAACGTTGTGCTGTGTTCGCAAGTTCAAGATTCCCTGTATGGATGCCGTGGTGTTGTAATTCCAATATTTATGGAAGCTCAAGGCTAGATTGTCATCCCAAAGCGGGAACATCCCATTGTAATTATTGCCCCAGCAATTTCCTTCTATGAAGATCAGGTGGTTGGTGTCGACTTCCCGGATAGCTTGCGTCACGGCAAGCTGCAAGGCTCTTAGTGGACCATTGTTCTGTTCGTCACAGCCATTTTGATTGGTTCCGGTAAAGTTCCAGTTCGGCTCGTTGATGATGTCATAGGCTCCGATCCACGGACTGTCCTTGTACCTCAAGGCAAGTTTTCGCCACAGGGCAATCATTTTGTTTTGGTTGTCAGCACTTTCCCAAAGAGAAGGTTTTGTACTGTCGTAATCCGAAATATTGGCATCTTTTCCTTGGCCTCCAGGAGCTGCATGCAAATCCAGGATCAGGTATAGATTATTTTCCGCACACCAGGCCAGTAAGTTGTCGGTCATTTCAAAACCTTCGTCCAGCCAAGTGTTTTGACCAGCCACGGGTTCTTGTTCAATAGGCAAGGTGTATAGATTATAATGCATTGGCAACCTTACCGAATTGAATCCCCAAGCGGCAAGAGAATCTATATCTCTTTTTGTAATGCCATTGTTCCGGTAGGCTTGATAAAATTCTGCAGTATTGGTTTCGCCAATCAACTGCGTGATTTTTTCTTTTATTTTATGCTGGGGTCCGGCAAATGCATCGGTTTGAAGCATATAGCCTTCCTGTACCATCCATCCTCCAAGTCCGAGTCCTCTCAGGATTACATTCTGTCCATTTCCATCCACAATGTTTTGTCCGTCACGATGCAGGAATCCTTGTCCGAATGATGAAAAGGAGCAAGCAATCATCAATACTAAAATTATTTTTCTCATATCATATCAATTAAATCTCTAGTAAACCAATGTTTGGATTCCATGTGCTGGAATTTCCACGATTGCTTTGGTGCTGTTTACAAAAAGATTGTAGGTTACTTTCTTATCACTTTTATTCATTACAACGGTTACCATCTTTCCATCCTTATTCAAGAAAGAGGTACTTAACAATTGGCTTCTGCTCACCACCGTGCTGACTCTTTTTGCTTCAGGACGGATGAATTTTGAAAAATGTCCAATATAGTAATAGGAAGGGGTGTAAATCAATTCGCCCTTGTCCGTATCGCCATGGATAGGAGCGAAACAGAAATTGCCAACATGATTTGGTCCGCCTTGCTGGTCCAAAAGGATGTTCCAATCGGTCCAGGCAACAGTTCCGTTGTTGAAATCATTGATCATTGAAATTCCGTAGCGTTCGCCATTTGCCCAAAATTGGTATTTCTTTTGATCGAAACTTTCCACGCAACCTTCCGTAAACATCAAATGCTTGTCGGGATAGGCTTCATATACTTTTCCAACATTATCAAACATCGGTTCCCCGCCGGCCCAGGTTTCATACCAGTGGAAACCCATTCCCCAGGCATATTTTGAAGCTTCTGGATCCGAGAAAATCACATTGGCGCGTTGAAACATCAGATCACGGTTGTGGTCCCACACTACGATTTTCTTGTCACCATAGCCACTTTTGGCCATTGTCGGTCCCAGGTAATTCTTAAGAAAATCTCTTTCCTCTTCGGCAGTGAAAATGCAGGACTCCCATTTCTGAATCGCCATTGGCTCGTTCTGAACGGTGATTCCCCAGATAGGCATTCCTTCCTTTTCATAGGCACTAATGAATTTCGTGTAATAATTGGCCCATGATTGGAAATATTCCGGCAATAGTTTTCCGCCCTTTAACATGTGCTTGTTGTCCTTCATAAAGGCAGGTGGACTCCATGGACTGACATATAAAGGTATTTTTCCGCCAGCCGTTTTTGTTGCGGCCTTGATCATCGGAATACGGTATTTTTTATCGTGGTCGATGCTGAAAGATTTCAAATCCTTGTCGCCTTCTTTGATATAGGTATAGCTGCCGCTGCTAAAGTCGGAGCTGTGGATTGTCGTTCTTAATAGTGAATATCCGATGCCTTTCTCCTTGTCGTAATAGGCATCTAGAAATTCTTGTTGTTTTTCTTTGGGAAGTTTTGCAAATACTTCGGCACTGGCATCGGTAATGGCCCCTCCGATTCCCATAAAGCTTTGGAAGGTTTTTTCAGGATTCACAAAAACGGATATTTCGGTTTCCAAGGGCTGTTTTGCAGCTTTGAAAACTAAATTATCGGTCTGTGTCAATCTTAAATTGATACTGTCGGCAGTGGTATAGACTGTTATTTTTTTTCCATCGGTAGAAAATGCTTGCGTCGAGGAATCTTTTTTCTGGCAGAAACCCGAGGCTGAAAGTAAAAGTGCGAATAGGAATAAATTTTTTCTCTTCATTTTAATTTTATTTGGATATAGGATGCTATATGAATTGATGATAATGGTAGCTGCGTTAAAAAATAGCCCGTAACCTAATTGATTACAGGCTATTTCAACTAACTCAAACTCAAACTAAACCTTAATCTTGGGGAACACCACGGAATTCAACATTGTCTATTGTGATTCCAGTTGTTCCTGTATTGGCACCACCACATTTTATAACCAGATAGATTGTTCCAGAAGTAGGGAATTGAACGGTGCTTCCAGATCCTGAACAGCTCAGTCCGGCAAGATTGCCGTTAAAAGGAGCATTTCCACATCCTGCCCACGTATTCAAACCTATTCTTGTTCCTCCCGATGAATAATCATTGCCTTGTGAAGGTGCTGTTGGAGAAGCAAAAACTTCAAACCAGACATCGGTAGCGCCAGAACCAGAAACTTTCATATCAATTTTATACGACTTTCCAGCCTCGACTTCAATGGCTTGAAATATTCCTTGCTGGTTGCTTCCGGTTGCATTGATTGTAGCACTTCCTTGATTGAATGTCCAGGCGGCACCAGAAGCACTGATGTTCAGAATGGTCCATTCTGCTTGATCTTCGGCTGTTTCAAATTTGCCTCCTTTTACAAGGTTTCCTGCAGCCGGGTCAGAAGCGGTTACAACTACTTCCTGGGCAGACGAGATTGCGCTTCCGCCCCTTCCATAAGCAGTATGGGTAATGGTATAGGTTCCAGCATCGGGCAGGAAGATGTTTTCAACCAGCTCTCCCCTAAAAGAAGTCCCGTTTCCTAGATCCCATTTATGGTACCAGATGTTTTCGGCACCAGCAGTTTCTACCTTGTAACGGTTTCCATTTTCATCAGTCTGTGTAATGGTAAAGCTGGCATCTAGATCCTTATCAGCCAAGCCATTCCCTGAACCAAATTCTTCGGGTTGGCAACTGGTTAGAATACTTACAGGAATCAATGCCATAAATAAAATACATATATATCTTTTCATCTTTGTCATTTTTTAATTAGGGTAATTTGGATTTTGTTCAATTAAAGTATTATTTAGTTCTTGCATCGGAATTGGTAAAATTTCATGTCTGCCTGAAATAAATCCTTTTGGTCCAAGTACAGTAGCAGCTCTTCCAGTTCTTACCAAGTCAAAAAATCTATGGCCTTCACCAGCCAATTCCAATCTTCTCTCGTTCATAATAGCGTCCATAGAAACTGGAACAGGACCTAATCCTACGCGGGCTCTAACGGCATCTAATAGTGCTTGTGCTCTGGCTCCAGTAGCACCCAAAGCTTCGGCTTCCATCAAATAAGTATCGGCCAAACGAATGATATAGGTATTCTGTCTGTAATTGGTTTCAGCAACTCCACCTCCAGTTGTCACATCAGATTTTAAAGGCATAAATTTTCTTAGGTAATAACCTGTATCCATATAGGTGGCATCAGTAGCATAGTCAATTTTGCCTTCTTGTTTCAAGAGTTTTAGATTCGCAATTGTTGAATTAAATCGTGGATCGCCAGACATTGCATCAAAGAGACTTTGAGTAATAACATTAAAGCTCCATCCGCTTGCAAAATCTGGAGCATCATCTGTTTTTTTTGTATAACCTCTCGGCCCAACCATAACATTTAGCGTATTTCCTTCGTCACTATTTGAAGCATAGTTATCCCATGTTGAATTACTAAGATTGGTATGGGATGCTGATAGAATTGCCTCACTATGAAATTTATTGTCAACAATCCACAAAGAAGCAAAACTATCAAGAAGTTTGTATCCATATTGACTGGTTTCCCCAGGAGTACCATTAACCTGTGCAAATTGTTCGGCAGCCAGAGCATTTTTACCTTCGTACAAATAAACTTTTCCTAACAGTGCTTGTGCTGAACCTTTTGAGAATCGACCAGCTTCTGTCTCTGGACTTGGGAGCATTGGAGGCAAATCGGCTATAGCCTCAATAAGGTCAAGCTCTATCTGGGCATATACTTCTTCTTTTGGGGTTTGCGGTACATCAAAAACTTCAGATGTATTGAGAGTCCTAGTCAAAAGAGGAATATTGCCAAAGATTCGAACCAATTCAAAATGGTAAAATGCCCTTAATGCTTTACATTCTGCTGTAAAACGAATTTTTACATCTTCGTTCATAGGAATTCCCGGAAGTTTTTCCAGCATTTTATTAGCTCTAAAAATACCTCGGTAATAATCACTCCAGAAACTTCGTGGCATCGTTCCACCAGTTATGGTAAAATTTGAAAACGATTGTATTCCGGCACCATCAGTAGCACCACCACCACCAGCAAGGTGGTCGTCTGATCCTGCATTCATCATGGCGATAAGATTTTCAAAACCACCCGATTGTTTTCTCATCAAATCATAAGCGGCCACCAACCCTCCATAGGCATCTTCTTCATCAGCATAAAAATTGTCTTCCAGGATCAAGGCATTTTTATCAGGGGTTAAAAATTCTTCATCACAGGAAAAAAACAGTGATGAGCAAATTAATATAATCAGATATTTATTGAATTTTTTCATGATATTTTTTAATTAAAATTGTAAATTAACTCCAAACATGTATGTTTTTGCCTGAGGATAATAGCCTCTGTCAATTCCCATGACACCGCCTCCAATTTCTGGATCATATCCTGTGTATTTAGTGAAAGTAAAAAGATTTTCACCTGTTACATACAGTCGAACTCTCTGTAAGCCAATTTTTTCAATAATGGTTGAAGGAAGAGAATATCCCAGTTGGATAATTTTTATCCTGAAATAATCGCCATCTTGAAGATAGAAGTCAGATGCGTTGCTGAAATTTTTATTTGTATCATTGGAAGTCAATCTCGGATAGCTGTTGGATGTTCCTTCTCCCGTCCATCTATTTAAAGCGTTCGTTTGCCAGTTTGCACTTGGTATATCCAACCTTCTCAATCCTTGATAGATTTGGTTTCCGGCTACACCTTGACCAAAAGCAAGCAGGTCAAAGTCCTTGTATTTTAGATTAATCGTGATACCGTAGGTTACGTCCGGAAGTGGGTTTCCAATAAAATCCCTGTCATCACCATCGATGTTTCCGTCGCCATCAATATCTTTATATCTAAAATCTCCAGGAACAGCATTAGGTTGGATTTGATTGCCACTTGCATCTACATAAGCATCGATTTCGGCTTGATTTTGGAAAATTCCATCTGTTCTTAAACCAAAGAATGAATTTACGGGTTGTCCAGGTTGTGTCCTTACAATTGTACTGAAGGCATTGGATTGAATGTTTGGTCCATCATCAAAGGCAATACCTGGAGCCAGGTAATTTACCTCGTTTTTCACCATTGAGAAGTTTCCATTCAAGGATATTTCAAGATCTCCTAGCTTTTTTCTATAACCAAGAGAGACATCAAACCCTCTGTTTGACATATCACCAACATTGGCAGAAGGGTTTCCTTCTGAACCGACATAACCTGGGATTGGAAAATCTTTTAGAATTCCATTGGTTTGTTTATTGAAGATATCAAAGGACAATGAAAAATCATTAAACAACGTAACGTCAAAACCAATATTGGTCTGAGTAGTTTCTTCCCATTTTAAATCAGGGTTGGAAGGTGCATCAGGGCTGAATCCAGCTACTACATTTCCTTGAGTTCCAAAGGTGTAATTTCTTCCGGTTCCAATTGTAGAAACAAATTTCCAGTCTGGAATTCCATCACTTCCTGTAATTCCGTATCCACCTCTGAATTTTAAAGTATTTATTATTTTATTTTCTTTCCAAAATGACTCTTTTGAAGCTACCCATCCAAGAGAAAACGATGGAAATACGCCGTATTTGTTATTGCTTCCAAAACGAGAGGAACCATCACGTCTTACAATACCTGTAAAAAGATACTTTTCATCATAATCGTAGTTCAACCTTGCAAACAGTGAAGTCAGGATATGATGCGTGCCTTCCGATCCCCAGGCTGTAGTGTTTGCAGCAGTAGCAGCAGCATTGATAGATGCCTCTGTCCAATTGTCTGCGGCAATATTGTATTTTGTAATTCCGTTTCCTCTGTTGATCCCCTCTACGTAGGTTCCTTGGCCTAGTAAAACATCAAAATTGTGCAAGTTGATGTTTTTCTTGTAATTGACAGTGTTTTCGATATTCCATCCAAAACCTCTTTGGGTCTCCTGATAAACACTATTTCTAGTGTTGCTTGAGTTTGCATTCAAATAATATTCAGGTGTAAAGCTGTAGTTGCCCCAGTAAGAGAGCTTTGCTCCCAAAGTGCTTCTAAATTTCAGGCCGTCAATGATTTCTATTTCTGCATACGCATTTCCAACAAAATTGTCTGACCATCCATAGTTTCCTAATCGGGTCTGGGCATAGGCCAACGGATTTGACATTTCTTGTTGAACATACTGAGAAATTCCATAAGGATTTCCATTTGGATCTCTAACAATGTTTGGTACATTATAAGGGCTTTGATTCAGCATATCGGGATCTGTAACAATCACAGGAGTAATGGGGTCCAGATTTATGGCAGATGCAAGTGGTCCTCCAAACTCATTATTGGTATTTCCCAAGCCAACATTTTTTTCGTTTGAGTATCCTAATGTTTGTCCAAAGGTGATTCTTTTATTGATCTTGTGAGTTGAGTTTAAACGAATATTTCTACGTGTGTATTTTGATATTTCGCTCATTACAATTCCTTCCTGCTCTTGTAAACCAAAAGAAACATAGAAAGTAGAAACATCATTACCACCGCTGAAACTCAATTCGTGTCCTTGTCTGAAGGCATTGTCATTGAAAATGACATCTTGCCAGTCTGTTCCCTTGCCTAAGGAAGCTGGATCAGCAAAAACAGGTTCTCCGCCACCATTTACTGACATCTCATTTCTTAAGGTGGCATATTGTTCAGCATTCAAGAGGTCGAGTTTTCTAGCAGGGCCGGATGTTCCAGTATAACCATTATAGTTGACACTCATTTTTCCAGATTTTCCCTTCTTGGTCGTTACCAATATTACACCAGTTGCAGACCTTGATCCATAAATAGCTTGCGAAGCGGCATCTTTCAATACTTCAATTGATTCAATGTCTGATTGATTCAGGAAACCGATTCCTCCCGCATCCACGATAACACCATCCACAACCCAAAGAGGTTCGTTGTTGTTCATGGAAGTAATACCTCTTACCCTGATGGTTGAATTTGTTCCCGGCTGTCCGGCGTTAGAAGCAATAAATACTCCAGAAGTTCTTCCTTGCAAGGATTGTTCAACTCTTGTAATCGGCAGATTCTCCAGATCTTTTGCTTTGACGCTGGAAATGGCACCGGTAACAACACTCTTTTTCTGAGTACCATAACCAACCACTACAACTTCATCAAGATCTTCTGTGTCAGTTTTTAAAGTGAAATCGATTGTTGTTCGGCCATTTACAGCTTCTTCGCCAGCCTTATAGCCAATGAAGCTATAAGTTAAAACGCTGTTTGTTCCGGCAGTGATTTGATAATTCCCGTCAAAGTCTGATGAAGTTGCGTTAGTTGTGCCTTTGACTGAAACGGTAACTCCGGGCATCGGAAGCCCGACTTCGTCTACAATCTTGCCCTTGACATTAATGTCCTGGGCATAGCTGCTCATTGCGAATAGAATAGACGAAAAACAAAAATAGAGTAATTTTGTAAATTTCATATTTCTGAAAATTTTGGTTAGTTAATTATTAATTCATAGCAATATTATGTTTAAATTTTTATAATCAATAATTTAATATCATTACAAAAACACATCAAGTTTATAATTTTTACTAAACAAAAACACATCAAAATAAATTTAATATATTGATATTAAGTACATTGAAATTTATTTTTAAATGTTACGAAAACGTTAACTTAAAAAAACAAACACTACATTTATGCAAATATTCAATTAACACATCATTTGCTTGCTTTTTAAGGTTTACTTAACAGTAAATGAGCGGTTCATTAAGATTCTTTATTTACAATTATGAGATATAGATTGCTTTTTTGGTTTTTGAGCTTATCCATTGTGTGGAATACTTCCTCTGCCCAAGTGAAGAATATTGGATTGCCGGAAATAAACAATTACAAGAAAACAGATTACAAGGGAGGCACTCAGAATTGGGGAATCGATCAGGATGCAAATGGCAATTTATATTTTGCCAATAATTCAGGCCTGTTGAAATTTGACGGATCTTCCTGGAGTGAATATAATCTTCCCAACAATTCTTCAATCCGCTCCTTAAAGGTTGGCAAACCCAACAAGATATATGTAGGAGGGTATAATGAATTTGGATATTTTCAGCCTGACAACAAGGGGAAACTGCGCTATCATTCAGTTTCACGATTGGTAAATGAAAACAACCGGCAGCAGATAGATTTCATTTGGAAATTGCATCAATTCAAGAATGAAATAATCTACCAATCCTTCGAAAGGGCTTACATCTATAATGGTAAAACTTTAAAATTACTGGAAGCATCTGGGAAGTTCCAGTTTTCTTTTGTGGTAAACGATAGGCTGTATTTTCAAGACAGTTCATTCGGAATTCTAGAATATGTGAATGGAAAGCTGGTGGGCTTGCCAGGAACGATGGCGTTGAACAATACCGAAGTCTGGGGAATGTTTCCCTTATCTCAAACAAAAATGCTCATTGCAACTTTAGACAAGGGGCTGTTCTTGTATGAAAATGACACTCTTGTCCAATGGGAAACGGAAGCCAACATTTTTATGAAAAGGAACAGCTGCCTTGGAGGTGTTGCAATCCGGGATAAGTTTATTGCACTGAATTCTGTCCTTGACGGAATCCTTATAGTGGATTCCAACGGCCGGATCGTACAGCACGTCAATCGTAAAAAAGGAATGCAGAACAATACCGTACTTTCTTCCTTTATAGACAGTAAAAATAATCTATGGCTGGGGTTGGACAACGGTATTACCTTCATCAATGAAAGTTCTCCTTTTACCTATTTTGGGTTCAGCTATGGTATCAGTACGGTCTATGCTTCCGTTGTGCACAATAATATTTTATATGTTGCCACCAATCAGGGACTCTTCTATCATTCCTGGGACAAGACTTTTAAGGAAGAATCGTTTGAGTTGGTGGAAGGAACTACAGGACAAGCTTGGAACATACAGGTTATTGACGGGCAATTGTTTTGTGGACACAACCGGGGAATGCTTCTTGTCTCGGGTAACAAAGTCATCAGGACATTGGATTCCAACGGTTATTGGGGACTGAAAAAGATTCCGAACCGACCAGATCTGCTTATTGGTCCCAACTATACTGGTTTTGCAATATTCCAAAAAACAGGCAAGGAGTGGAGCCTCAGGAATTATGTTGAAGGGATGACCAAATCATCAAGCACTTATGAAGTGGAAGAAAATAACGTCTGGCTGAAAAAGGATAATCTGCTGTATCAGATGAAGCTGAGCAATGACCTCAAGAAATTCAAATCCATAAAGACCTATAAAAGTTTATCCTCGTCAGAAAGAGGCATATCAAGTGTCCAGTTGATCAATAACACAGTTTACTTCCAGAACAACAATCATTTTTACAGGTATTCTGCAGAGCGGGACTTGTTTTTTGAAGACAAGCAGATAAGTGTCCTTTTTAAGGATTTGCCCATAATACGTTCTTCTTTCCAGGACAAGATCGGCAATATCTGGTACGTGTATAACGAGTCGATCGGGGTGTTAAAAAAAGACAATGAAACGGGATACAAGAATATCCTGGCACCATTTTCTAATCTTACGGGAAATATCTTGTTCGATTATTTGTCCATCAATACCATAGATTCACGTAATATTTTTATTGGAATGACAGACGGGCTAGCCCATTACGATCCCGAACTTTTCAATAACTTTTCTTCAAAGCCAAAAGCTTTTATAAGAAGTTTTTCATTTCCTGGCGATACACTCATTATCGGAAATATTACAAAGAGCACTGCATCCTATGAAATTCCATACAAATCAAATAATGTAAAGTTTACTTTTTCATCGCCCACCTATGAAAATCTTGCCAATGTAGAATTCTCCTATAAGCTTGAGGGTTTCGATGAAAAATGGAGTAATTGGACCACCGTTTCGATGAAGGAGTATACCAATCTCCGTGAAGATGATTATGTGATGAAGGTCAGGGTAAGAAACAGTTATGGCGTCATATCCGAACCGGCCGAAGTTGCCTTTTCCGTCTTGCCTCCGTTCTACAGGCATTTTCTGGCGTATGTTTTTTATCTGATGGCTGTTGTTTCGATTGTCTATCTCATACGCCAGCGCATCAGGATGAAGATTCGCAAGAACAAATATTATGAAACCATCGAGCAGAGAAGGTTATATCTGGAGAAGGAAGCCAAGATCCGCCAGGAACAATTTGAATTGGAGAAAGAGATCGAACGGCTCAAGAACGACAAGCTAAAGATAAAAATCCTCGCCAAGGACAAGGAACTGGTCAATAATTCGCTCCAAGTGGTCAAGAAGAACAAGATACTGAACGGAATCATTCATAAGATGAAAGACATTGATGTGGAAAATATGGAGGATTCGGTAAAATTCCAACTCGGAAAACTCAATAAAAGTATTGTCAAGGAAGTGAATGCAGATAAGAGCTGGAAGGATCTGGAGAAGCACATCAAGAATGTCCATTTTGATTTCCTGAAGCGATTGAAAGAAAAATATCCGACAATTTCGCCTCGTGAATTGGATCTTTCCACTTATTTGTTGATGAACATGTCCACCAAGGAAATTGCCGAGATCATGAATATTTCCGGTGGAGGAGTAGAGCTTGCCCGATACCGACTCCGAAAAAAGCTTGGCTTGAACAAGAAGGAAAACCTGATTGGATTTTTGATGAGCATATAAACAAAAAAAGCGTCTAGGGATAGACACTTTTCTTAGTTAATTATGTTTACAAAACGAAATAAGTATTCTTAACAGGCGCGATGTAATTGTCGTTTGGAGCCGCCTGGATGTTATCTTCTTCAAATTCATCACGGTACTCGTTTACCATCTGCATCAGGTTTTTCTCGATGTTGTTTGAAATGGCCGTTACCGGAGTATCTGTTGGTCGGCTTTCAAATGGATCCTGCAGATGGATGGCCATCTTTTCAATCAGGAAGAATGCCGCACCAATGGTCGTTACCAAAGGAATCTGCAACCAGCCGATCAGATCGTTCAATCCGAAAGGAAGCAAGATCAGGAAAAGACAAAGCGTGAAACGGATGTACATGCTGTAAGTCGTTGGGAAAATAGTATTCTTGATTCGCTCGCATTTACCCATCGCGTCACACAGCCTTGTAAGCGTGTTGTCAATCTCAACTTGCTGGTAAACGTTCAAATAACCTTTCTGGCTTGCGATTTTCAAATCTTTTGAGTGAAGCAACAGCAAGGCATTGGGAACGTGCTTGTGTTTCTTGACAAAACGCAGTTCGTCGGCGGTAAGCAGGTTTTTTATCGGCTTGATCGGATCTTTTCCGCGAAGCGATTGTCCCAGACTGTAGCACCAGGCCGCTTGCCTCTTGGCAAATTTTTCCTTGAATTCATTTGCTTCTACAGAAAAATCCGGATCCTTGTAAAAGGTGATTATCTGCCTTACGATCGTTCTGGAATCATTAACGATGGCTCCCCAGATGATTCGGGCTTCCCACCACCTGTCGTAAGCTTGATTTGATTTAAAGGCCAGCAACAGCGATATGATGGTACCAATGATGGTAGGTATCGCAATAGGAATGTTCAAGGCATTCGCTTCGAAATAGGAGTGGGCTACTTCAAAAGCAATTACATAGAGAATAACCAGTACAAGTTCGTATTTTATTTTTCCCAGGACGTATTCCATTGGGATTTTCTTGTTTAATAGCATGATCTTAATTTTAAGGGTGAATACTAATTAATCTGAAAACTATTTTCAGACCAATTCTTCATAGACCGAAAGGACAGGAAGTCCGAGTACTTCATTGATGGTACTCATGTTTTTTTTCTTGAAAGAAATCTTTTCGGGTTTTCGGGTTTCAATCAGCAGGCTGATTTGATTTTTTGAAATCGCTTCGGCTAGCATTGCCGTCATGTCTTCTGCCACCTGGCTTTCTTGGATTTTTGCCTGGCTTACGATCTTGCAGTCAAATTCATTCTGAATCAATTGCTGAAGATCTTCCGCTTGGAATCTTGATTTGTTCTTTTCCAGGTACAAGGCTTTTGATAAATCCTGTTCATTGCAATTTTCCGTCAAGTGAAGGATTGGCGATTTGCAGTTGCATAAAAGTTGCATGCATTGCACTTGTATTTTTTTGGCGGAAGCCTTAAATGAAGGTGTCAGTATGGTAAGGCTGATTTTATGGAACTCAATCAGATTCTTGATCAAGGGAGAAGAAACGCCGTATTGGTTGTGAATTTTCAAGGTGCAATTTCCTGCTTCATTGATCATCGCTCTGATTTCGTTCAGCACTTTCTTTTGAGAAATGGTCATTTCGCTTTTTACAGCTCTTAAGAAGAAAGCCGCAGAATCCGTATCAGGAACTTCTGCAACAAGCATTAACATTATGGTGCACTTCTCGTCTTTGGATTGTCGCAAAGCCGTCTTTACAGCATTTATTGTATCAGCTTCCAGGGTCGTAGGGATCAGTAAATTCTTCATATGTATAGCTTTTTATTTATACATACAAAGTAAGTACTGTAACTTTAGAGCAACCTTAATTTAAGATTAGAACTTTCTAAGATTTCACATTAGATTTTTTAATGTTGGATTTATGGAAGACGATTGTTACCACGGTTCCCTTCCCAGTTTCAGATTGTACTTGGATTTCTCCGTTGTGCATCCTGATGATTTTCATGGCCAAAGGCAGTCCCAAACCATAACCTGTATATTTGGAAGCAATTTTCCCTCTAAAGAAAGGTTCGTACAAATGCGGAATATCTTCAGGTGGAATCCCAATCCCGATATCGGTAATGGTCACCTTGATTTTGTTTTTCTCAGCCAAAAGCGAAACAAAAACTTCATCATTGTCCGAATACTTCACACCATTGGAGATGATATTGTTCAACGCTAGCTCCAATAAGGGTTTGTTGCAAGGAATATTCAGCAGATGCTCGTCGTCTGGAAGATTTCCTAGCTTGATATTCACGCGATTATTGGGGTATATCTTGTCAACATCTGCCTTGACGTCCAATAACAAATCGTCAATTCGCGCAATATCCAACACTTGTTTGTTGCCGTCATAACCCGTTTGCGTCAGTTTCAGCAAGCCTTCGGTAAGATTTCCAAGTTTGGAAGCCTGCTTGTAGATGTTCTCCAATGAATGAATATAGTCTTCCTTTTCACGCTCCTTCAAAAGCATGATCTCGCTCTCGGCAATGATGGTAGTGATAGGCGTTTTCAGTTCGTGCGAAGCATTGTTGATGAAGTTGGCTTGGATCTCAAACGAAGTTTCAAGCCTGTCCAGCATATCATTGAAGGTTCTGGAAAGGTCAGCAATCTCATCTGAATTATTCACTTCAGGAAGACGGTTGTGCAGATTGGAAGCACTGATCCGTTTTACTTCCTTGGTAATCCTCGAAACGGGATTGATGATCTGCTTTGCTAAAAATCTTCCGAAAAAGTAAGCCATTATGATAAAAGCAATTCCTCCGAAAACCAAAATCTGAACGATATAAATGGCACTCGTGCTTCCTCGACGATCCTTTGCACTCACAATAACCATATACTTCTGACCCGATTCGTTAAAAACCTGGCCATAATGGTACACGTGGTTTTCCTCCACCCAGCCCGAACCATTTTTCATTACTTCCTGGAAGAATTCAGGTTGGAGTTTTAATTCAGTATTGTATTCAAAGCTGTTCTTGCCGTTTATTTTCAGCACATAATTTTTTTCCTCGATAAGTTCTTCCAGCCCTTCATTCTTGAAATCCTGAAAGTATTTTGCCTTCACGACATCATCCTGATAGTGTATGGAAGCAGCAATCTTGGCCCTGTCGTTCAGCCTTTTCAGGAAATAATATTGGTTGTTTTGCTTGAACAGGAAGAAAACCACTATGCTCAACAGCAGGGTGCTGAAACACGAAAGCGCGATATAGGTTACCGTAATTTTTTTTCGAATCTGCATATTATGATTTTAGCACATATCCCAAGCCTTTGATGGTATGGATGAGGTTGGTTTGGTATGGTTTGTCTATTTTTTTTCTCAGGTAATTGATGTATACGTCTACCACATTGGTATTCATGTCAAAATTGATGTCCCAGACGTTGTCGAGGATCTTTTCCCTGGACAGGATCATTCCGGAATTCTTGGCGAGATAATACAGGAGCTTGAATTCCTTTGCCGTTAAAATGATACTGTCTCCATCTCGCTTTACAGATTTTGAACGGCCGTCAATTTCCAAATCGTCAATAGAGATGATGTCATTCGGCTTGTTGTCCTGATTGGAACGACGGGCCAATGCACTGATTCGGGCTTCGAGTTCGCTGAATTTAAAGGGCTTTGCCATATAATCATCTGCACCGGCATTCAGTCCTGTCACTACATTTTCAGTGGTTGCCAAAGCAGTCAGAAGTAAGATGGGAACAAAATTCTTGGAAGCCCTCAATCTTCTGCAGATTTCAATTCCATTGATTTCAGGAATCATGATATCAAGTATTACCACGTCGAAATTATGATTCTGGATCATTTCCAAAGCAGTTCTTCCATCCATTGCAACGCTGACTTCGTTGTTGTTCTCGGAAAGCCCCTTCCTTATTATGGACAATAAATTTGGTTCATCTTCAACAACAAGCAATTTCATAAGCAGGAAATGGTTTGGAATAAGAATACAAAAGTAGGTATTGATTTCTTAAAAATGTGCAAAAACATCAAAGAGGCATTGCATTTTTAAGAGATTCTTAATGGGATGAAGTCATTTTGTAAGATATCTAAATTATTGTCATTAATTATTGCCAATCTGAAACCACAAACACTATAAATGCAGAAAGCGCCTGATACAGACGCTTTCGAACATTTCATAGGAATAAAACTATTTGTTTTTTGCCTTCTTCGCTTTTTTTTCAGGCAATAGCTTGAAAGAGCTCGCCACAAAACGATTGTCTTTTACTTCGCCGGTTACTTCTGCACTTCTCACTTTCGAACAGAAGCCATCGGCTGCGTGGGCATCACCATGGTCGTCCATATTTACGCCTTCTACAAAGTAGGGCTTTCCGTCAATCTTCACGGCCAGGTCACATCCTTTCTTGTCCTTCATCCCGAAATTGCATTGCCCGCAGGAAGCTTCTACAACTTGAGGTTTCGTGATTTTTTTGTCTTGTGCATTGGTTCCAAAAGCAAGCAGGAACAAGGCAATGGTCATTATGTTTTTCATATTATTTATAGGTTACGGTTACTAATTTCGAGGCGTCTTTCGCCCGTTCTACAATTTCTTCTACAGGCGTATCCAATGTATCCGAGGTCAAAGCAACACCCATTCTTCGGTACGGACGAGTAGTTGGTTTTCCAAAGATACGGAAATCAGTCTTGGCCAATCCGGCAATTTTTTCCAATCCTTCATAATTGGTGCTGGAGGAATTTTCAGAAGCCAGGATTACCGCACTTGCTCCATTTTTCTCCAATTTTATTTCAAAAATAGGAAGGCTTAATATAGTGCGAAGGTGCAATTCAAACTGGTTGAAGTTCTGCGTTCCTGCCAAAGTCACCATTCCGGTATCGTGTGGACGTGGAGACAATTCTGAGAAATAGACACCGTCGTCTGCCAGGAAAAATTCCACACCAAAAAGACCTACACCACCAAGGGCTTCGGTCACTTTTTCAGCCATATCCTGGGCCTCGAATAAATCCTTGTCAGAAATTCGTGCCGGTTGCCAGCTTTCCTGGTAATCACCACGTTCTTGCCTGTGCCCGATTGGAGCGCAAAAAAGAGTTGGATTGTTATTCTGGGTGATGGTCAATAGTGTGATTTCGGAATTGAATTTCACAAAAGCTTCCACGATTACTTCCACGACATCGCCACGCGAACCTTCCACGGCATAGTTCCAAGCTTTTTCAATATCTTCTTGTGACTTGATGGTAGATTGTCCTTTTCCGGAAGAAGACATCAAGGGTTTCACCACGCACGGGATGCCCACTTCCTGAACGGCTTTCTGCAATTCTTCGGCCGAGGTGGCATATCGGTAGTTGGCAGTTTTCAATCCTAATTCTTTCGAAGCCAGATCACGGATGGCTTTCCTGTTCATCGTAAAGTTGGCCGCTTTTGCCGAGGGAACTACAGTGATGCCTTGTTTTTCGTAGTCATAGAAGCGTTCTGTACGAATCGCCTCAATTTCAGGAACAATAAAATCAGGTTGGTGCTTTGCAACAATCTTATCCAGGGCATCGCCATCCAGCATATTGATGATTTCAAAACCGTGCGCCACCTGCATTGCCGGTGCATTTTCATAACTGTCGACAGCTATTACGGTTTGCCCGATGCGTTGTGCCGCGATGACGAATTCCTTTCCTAATTCTCCGGAACCGAGTAACATTATTTTCTTTTGCATTGGTGTGTTGTTTGAAGCTTTAAAGGTAGAAAGATTAAAAGTTTTGAACAAGAAATATACGATTACATTGGTTTTATAAGTTATAGTGAAAGCAATTTCCAATAATCCCTAAATTTCACTGAATGAAGCACAAACTACTCTTCTTGATTTTCTTTCTTTTTTCTGCTGTCGGAATGTTTGCCCAGCAACGCCGCCTAACCGTCAGAGACTCCCTGACCAACGAAACATTGCCTTATGCCAGCATCAATTTATTAAATGGTTTCGGATTGTTTACCGACGAAAAAGGGGAGGTGACATTGGAAAGGGATGCGCCAAAAACCATCAAGATTTCCTTCATGGGCTATGCTTCTAAAGAAATTGCAGTCGATAAATTAACGAGTCCGATCATCCTGTTGCAACCCGAAACCAATGCATTAAGTGAAGTAAAGGTTGTAAATTCAAAGAAAGCCAAAGGAAAGCGAAAAGATTTTACGGTCAAGCCCCAATTGCACGACAACATCAACAAGATGTATTGGTCCTCAATAGGGCAGCAGTATGCGTTTTACATTCCAAATACAAAGAAGGAAGCCGTTCTTAAATCGATGACCATCCCGTTGATTGTAAAGGACATCCATCAAGGAATGACCGAAACTTCATTTGAAACAAATCCCTACGGAACAATGGTCAACATTGCCTTTATGACCAATTCCAATCAATTGCCCGACAAAAAATTAAATGATTATGAGAAAAAGGTAGTCGTCCATTCCGGTAAGGTCACCAATCAGATGACCGTTGATTTCGAGGAAGAAATAGAAATTCCAGAAGAAGGCCTCTTCATTACCATGACCATCATCGGAAAAACCAACAAGCAGGGAATGTATGTGCCCGAAATGCCGTATGCCATCCGAGAGTTACCCGACAGGAAAAAGAAAGTCATCAAAATCATCCTTCCTAATTATGCCCTTGTCGAAGCTCCGAAAGGACAGCTGACCTATTTCAGGAATGTCTTCAGCGACATCACAAAGTGGGAACGAATCACACGCCCGATGGTCTATAAAAACGAAAAAGAATATCCGTTTTTAAATGTCGGTATCGGTTATACCTTTTCGGGATATTAGTTTTTTTGAGTAAGTTTTATAGTTAATAAGCCTATTATAAAGGTTAGGATAGCCGATGTAAAAATAATAAATAGTAGTGCAATCAAGGAGAATAGAAATACAGACATTAAAGGAATCACAGTTGTTGAAATACCGTTTATGATCTTGTCTCCTAGATAAAGTAAAGAAAGAGCCGTAATTACTTTCAAGGTTGCTGAGAATGAAAATCTAGATACTTTTTGAAAGAATGTGTTGTTTCCTGACCTAGGGATGTTTTTGCCTGTTGCAAATAAAATAATGACATAGATTGCCGGATAAATAATTCCCCAAAAGAAAGAAGTGCCTTGAATTCCAAAGTCGGCAATCTCTTGAAATACATCTATAAGGGCTGTAGGTTTAAAAACCAAATAAGAAAGCATTATGCTGAAAGGTAAACCAATCAGCAGAGCATATAGACCTCCAATATTCTTATGGGATAATTTCATTCTGAAGCATTGTTCCAAAAAAAATGCCCCAAATAGTGTCTAGCTTTTTGGGGCATGTTCATTTCCTTGAGGCATTCTTTATACATTAAGCCAAAGCTTCCTTGATTCTTCGTAAGGCTTCCGTCAATAATTCCTCGCTTGTAGCATAAGAAAAACGGATGCAGTTCGGATTTCCGAAAGCATCTCCGGTTACAGTTGCCACATTGGCTTCTGCCAAAAGATACATGGAGAAATCATCTGCATTCTTGATTTCAGTTCCTCTCAAGGTCTTTCCGAAGTAAGAAGAGACATCCGGGAAAACATAAAAAGCACCTTCTGGAACATTAAGTTTCAATCCTGGGATGTTGTTGATCAATCCAACAACTAAATTTCTACGGCTCTTGAAAGCGGCAACCATCTCGTTCAAGACACTTGGATCCGCATCAACAGCAGTAATGGTGGCTCTTTGGGCGATAGAATTCGCACCGCTGGTTACCTGTCCTTGCATTTTGGTACACGCTTTTGCGATGAATTCCGGAGCTCCGATATAACCGATTCTCCATCCTGTCATTGCAAATGCTTTTGCAACGCCATTAACGGTAATCGTCCTGTCAAACATTCCTGGAATCGATGCAACGCTGCAAAATGTTCCAGAAAAGTTGATGTGCTCGTAGATTTCGTCGGCAACTACAAATATGTTTGGGTGTTTTTCCAATACTTTTGCCAAAGCCGTCAATTCCTCACGGCTGTAAACAGAACCGCTTGGGTTGCAAGGCGAGCTGTACCAGATCATCTTTGTTTTTGGTGTAATCGCTTTTTCCAATTGCTCTGGTGTGATCTTGAAATCACTTTCCACAGAAGTCGGAACTTCCACAGGAACTCCGCCTGACATTTTTACGATTTCGAAGTAGCTGACCCAGTAAGGAGCCGGAAGGATTACCTCGTCCCCGTCGTTAAGCATTACTTGTGCGATGTTGTATAAAGATTGTTTTGCACCAGTCGAAACTACGATGTTTGCCGGTTTGTAATCTAAATTATTGTCTCTCTTGAATTTTCTGCAGATGGCTTCTTTGAGCTCGGCATACCCGTCAACAGGGGAATAAGTACTGTAGTTTTCGTCGATGGCTTTCTTTGCCGCCTCCTTGATGAAATCAGGCGTGTTGAAATCAGGTTCGCCCAAGCTCAAGCTGATGATGTCTTTTCCTTGTGCTTTTAATTCTCTTGCCAATGCCGCCATTGCCAAGGTTTGTGATGTTGATAAGCTGTTGATTCTGTCCGATAAATGGTTCATTGAAAAAAAAATTGTGTGTTGATGTTTTTGGTTTATGGTGTTGTAATTATGCTACTGCAGGTTGCTGGCCCAAATCTCTCAAGTGTTTGAAATGAGCGATAACGGCACTTCGCATTGTCTTGAATTCGTGGTACGGAAGGTTGCATTCCTGAGCAGTTTCTTTCACGATTTCCGCAATCTTGCCATAATGAACGTGGCTGATGTGTGGGAAAATATGGTGCTCGATCTGGTGGTTCAATCCGCCTGTAAACCAATTCACGATCCTGTTCTTTGGAGCAAAATTCGCAGTAGTATAAAGTTGGTGGATGGCCCAGGTGTTTTCAATTTCTCCTTCTTCATTCGGGACAGGATTGGTAGTCTCGTCCACAACGTGTGCCAATTGGAAAACGATGCTCAAGATCAAACCGGCTGTATAATGCATTACGAAAAATCCGATCAGTACTTTCCACCAAGTGATGCCCAGAATCATTGGCAACACCAACCATAACGAAACATAAATGATTTTTGTGATGACCAAGACCGTCCATAGTTTTGCAGGACTTTGTGGTTCTCCGTAAGATAGTTTTCTTTTCAAATAGGCCCTCATCTGTTTGAAATCAGTAGTAAGTGCCCAGTTGAAAGTCAACAATCCATAAAGGAAAACAGAGTAATAATGTTGGAATTTATGGAACCTGTGCCATTCCGCTTCTTGCGTAAAACGGATGATTCTTCCCGCATCCAAATCTTCATCGTGACCGTGGATATTGGTATAAGTGTGGTGCAAAACATTGTGTTGGACCTGCCAGTTGTGAACGTTTCCGGCCAGGATATAAATGCTTCCGCCCATGAATTTGTTCAACCAGGATTTATTGGAGTAGGAGCCGTGGTTCCCGTCGTGCATCACGTTCATTCCAACTCCAGCCATTCCGATTCCAATTACGATCGAAAGTAAAAGCATCACCCAGAAAGGCATTTCTAAAGTCAGGATCAAGAAGTAAGGCGTCAGGAAAAGGACAAACATGATAACTGCCTTCAAGTGCAATTTCCAGTTACCAGTTTTCTTGATGTTATTTTCCTTGAAGTAGTTGTTAACACGTGTGTTTAAGGTCCTGAAAAACTTCAGGCTGTCTTGTTTGGAAAATGTAGGGATGTTGGTATTCATAAATAATGTAAAGTTAATCTAAAATAGAGTTTTCAAAGATAAATATTATTGTATAAGGAAAACGCAGGAAAAGGTTAAAAATTTCATTGCGAAAGCATTACTTTTGTGACCTGACGCTAATTGTCCGAATTGAACTAGCAAAAATTATACAATGGAAGAAATTCTAAAGCATTTTCCTGATCTGACTGATATCCAGAAGGAACAGTTTCAAAAACTGGAAGGATTGTACCAGGATTGGAACGCAAAAATCAATGTGATTTCCCGCAAGGATATCGATGAACTCTATACGAAACACGTGTTGCATTCGCTTGCAATTGCCAAAATCCAACCCTTCGAGCCAGGAACTTATGTCTTGGATGTAGGAACAGGTGGTGGTTTCCCGGGAATTCCCTTGGCCATCCTGTTTCCTGAAACCCGTTTCTACCTGATCGATGTCATCTTGAAAAAGATAAATGTGGTAAAGGCTGTGGCGGAAGGCTTGGAATTGAAAAACGTGAAGGCCGAACAGATCCGGGCGGAGAATGTAAAAGGCGATTTCGATTTTATCGTGAGCCGTGCGGTAACCAACATGCCTGATTTTGTATCCTGGATAAAAGACAAGATTAAAAAACAACAAAAACACGAACTCAAAAACGGAATCCTGTATCTAAAAGGGGGCGATTTGACCGAAGAACTAAAAGACTTCCCGAAAGCAACAGAATACAACATTGCCGAATTCTTTGAAGATGAATTCTTCGAAACCAAGAAGGTGGTTCATTTGCCTCTTAAATTTAAAGCATAAACAGTCAAGCACAAATTCGCACAGCTTTTTAGTTTTTTAATCTGTGAAAATTTGTGAAATCTGTGTTTAATAAAAAAGCCGATTCAGTTTTTGAATCGGCTTTTCTATTTTTTAATTGAAAGTAATAAGCATTAATTCTTTATAATCTTTTTGACAATGGAACCTTCATTGGTTTCAATCTTAACGAGGTAGGTTCCATCCTGAAGGCTGCCTATATCAAGACGTGTTGTTTCATTTTCAGTCAGCACGATTTTTCCAACAAGGTCGATGACGGTCACTGAAACTACTTCCTGATTGGGAGCTGTTTTTATGTTGAGTTCATTTTTTGCAGGGTTCGGAAATACGGAAATGCCATTGTCCGATTCTAAATTTCGTGCAGACAGCAAAGCGGCAGGCGCTTTTTCAATATTGGTCGTATTTGTGTTCAAGCCCAGGATGTCAATGTCGATGACCGTGTTGGTCGATTTCACATAAGGCCAGAGATCCATTTCCCTGTAGTAGCGATAAGTGGTTTGTATATAGGTGCCCACATTCCCAAAGCCGGGGTAATTGATTTGCAATGTCTCAATTGTCTTTAATCTTGTAACGTCAACCGTACCGTCCGTGGCGGTTATCATGGTTCCATAAGCATCTACTTCCGTGATGAATGTTCCGGCAAATGTTCCAGAATAGGCGCCAAACACATAGGTCCCTGCAATAGTATTGTCCAAATGCAGGTCGCCATAAAACATTGGGAAGTTGCCAAAATCCATGTTGTCGGTACTGTACTTTAATGTCAATTGGGTGTTGCTGTAGCCGGTCAATCCGAATAATGAACCGGTTGCGTATGCCTTGCTGTCAACGATGATGCTTTGTGACGTGGAAATCGTTCCGACAGTAACCATTCCGGTTCCAGGGTATTCTAGTAACTCAGATGGAGACGGATCCGCATTGGAATAGTATTTACCGCCAGTCAATTCGGTAAAATTTGAAATGTCCCATATCTTGTCAAATCCTGCAGACGACTGGTCGAATACAGTTTCTGGCGTGAACATCGTATAGGACCTGCAATTATACCCGTCTACAGCAAGGCCACTATTGGAAAGGTTTCCATTCAAGGCATAAAGCGTGGTTTGCGAATGAGCGGGAAGCAATGTCAAAAACAGTAGAAGGAGTAATGGTGTTTTCATAGTTTTTGGTTTTAAGTTATTCAAATTTAGTGATTTATGTCATTTGTTTTAAAATTGCACCCTGTTTTTTTGCAAGCAAAAAAGCCGATTCAAAACTGAATCGGCTCTTTATATTGATCTCATTCAAAATTCAAAACTCTAAATTCTAAGTTCTGAATTCTAAGTTCTAAGTTCTAAACTCCATTACTCTCCCAAAAAGGGATATCTGTAATCTTCAGGAGTTACGAATGTTTCCTTGATAGTTCTTGGAGAAGCCCAACGCAACAAGTTCAATGCTGACCCTGCCTTGTCGTTTGTTCCCGAAGCTCTTGCTCCACCAAAAGGCTGCATTCCTACTACGGCACCTGTCGGCTTGTCGTTGATGTAGAAGTTTCCTGCCGAATTTTTCAATGCTTCAGTTGCTTCAGCAATCGCATAACGGTCCTGGCTGAAGATGGCTCCCGTCAAGGCATACTCTGAAGTTCCATCAACCAGTTGCAACGTTTCGGCCCATTTTGCATCTTCATAAACATAGAGGGTAATTACCGGTCCGAACAATTCGGTTTCCATTGTAGTATATTTCGGATTCGTGGTCACGATAACCGTTGGCTCGATAAAGTAACCTACAGATTTGTCATAATTTCCTCCTAATATAACCTCAGCATCCGCATCTTTCTTCGCTTGGTCGATATAGCTGGCCAATTTATCAAAAGAACCTTCATGGATTACCGCTGTAATAAAGTTTCCGAAATCTTCAGGAGATCCCATTTTCAACGATTGAACGTCTTTTGTCAATTGCTCTTTTACAGCCGGCCATAAGCTTTGCGGGATGTAGGCTCTTGAAGCAGCCGAACATTTCTGTCCTTGGAACTCAAATGCACCACGGACAATTCCCGTAACCACTTGTTTTACGTTTGCACTTGGATGCGCCACGATAAAGTCTTTACCGCCTGTTTCCCCAACGATCCTTGGATAGGTCTTATAGTGGTGGATGTTGTTTCCTATTGTTTTCCAGATGTCCTTGAACACGTGGGTAGAACCTGTAAAGTGGATTCCAGCGAAATCACGACTGGCAAAAACAGTCTCGCTGATCATCTGTGCGTCTCCAAAGACCACGTTGATCACACCATCAGGAAGACCGGCTTCCTTGAAAATGTCGATGATTACTTTTGCAGAGAATACCTGGCTGTCGCTAGGTTTCCAAATTACTACATTTCCCATCATTGCAGCACTTGCAGGCAAGTTGGCAGCAATAGCTGTAAAGTTGAAAGGCGTGATCGCATAAACGAATCCTTCCAACGGACGGTATTCCAAACGGTTCCAGACAGACGAATCTGATTTTGGCTGGTCGTTGTAGATCTGCGTCATGAACTCGACATTGTATCGCAAGAAGTCAATCAGCTCGCATGAAGCATCAATTTCTGCCTGGAAGATATTCTTTGATTGTGCAATCATTGTTGCAGCATTGATTCTTGCCCTGTAGGGTCCGGCGATCAGTTCGGCAGCTTTCAGGAAGATGGCGGCACGCTGTTCCCAGGCAAGGTTTGCCCATTGCTCTTTTGATTCCAAGGCATTTGAAATCGCCTTTTCAATGTGTGATTTTTCCGCAAGATGATAAGTTCCTACTACGTGCTTGTGGTCGTGTGGAGCCGTCATGGTACGTGTGTTACCCGTCTTGATTTCCTCGCTGCCGATATAAAGTGGCACTTCGATTTTTGAGTTCCACATCTCTTTGTAGGCTGCCAATACTGCCGCTTTCTCAGGGCTGTTCGGGGCATACGATTTTACGGTCTCGTTTACTGCTTTTGGTACGTGAAAGAATCCTTTTAACATATTGAAGTATTTTTATAAATTATCAAAATTTCGTTGCACAAAGATATAAAAGGAATGCGGAACTAGGAAAAATTTACCAAATCAATAACATGCAGGGAAGAGGCAAGATAAAAGAGGGGAGAAAAAAGACGCTTTCCAATAGGATTAATGTGCTACCGATTTCGAAAACACATTAATCACGACAACTCCCGCAATAATCAAGGCCATTCCTGCAATTGCTGGCCAATCGATGGATTGCTTGAAGATAAAAACAGAGACCAAGGCGGTCAGTACTATTCCCAATCCGGCCCAAGTGGCGTAAGCGATGCCGAGCGGAATTGTCCTCAAGGCGATCGAGAGGGCATAAAAGCAGATGACAAATGCTACAATCGTGCAAGCGGTTGGAACTAATTTCGTAAAACCATCGGAGGCCTTTATAAAGCTGGAACCGATTACTTCAAAGACGATTGCTGTGGCCAAATACAAATATTTCATTTCTGATTTGTTTAAGTTGATGCAAAGCTAGTCCGTATTTCAAGTCATTTTTTTGATGTAGGTCAAAATAGGTCAGCGTTTTCTTATACGGCTCAGGGTTTCCTGTGTGATGCCTAAAAAAGAAGCAATGTGTCCCAGGCTGAGCCTTTGCAGGAGGTGGGGATATTGCTTGATGAGGGTGTGGTAACGCTCTTCGGCAGACTCGGTGTGGAGCGACGTGATCCTTTCTTCAAGGATGATGCAGAGTTCTTCGGCTATCTTTCGGCCGATGGTTTCCATTTGGGGGTATTTTTTATAAAGAGCGTTGAGGTCGTTTATAGAAATCAAATAACCTGTTGCATCTTCGAGGAATTGAATGTTTTCTATGGAAGGCTTGTTGGCATAGAGGGGAAGTATGGAAGAGATCATTTCGCCTTCCTTGGCAAACCAAGTGTTGTATTCCTTGTCGTCCTTGGTGAAAAACGCACGTATCAGGCCTTTTTCCATCACGAAGAGGCTGGTGGTGACCTGGCCCTGCTTTAGGAAGAAGTCATTTTTTTGTTTGCTGATGTAGTGGGCCCGCTTGTTGATTTCGTTTTCGATTTCAGGGGTGAGGGAACCGTATTTTTTAAGGGTGCTGATAAGGGCGTTCATTTTTGTCGGGTATTGTGAAGGTGTTTGGGTTTGCTTGCGGGTCGAAACGAAGTTATGAAAAAAGGAATTGGGAATTGAGAGCGTTGGGTTTTTTATATTGTGCGAAGGCGTTCCTCCCTTCGTATCGCAATACTCTAACTTTCAGGAATCAGTCCTTTCTTTTCCGATAGGCAGATGGGGAACGACCAATGCTTTTCTTGAAAAACTTGCCAAAAGCAGATTGGTCGCTGAATTGCAGCTGATCGGCAATCTGGGCCACTGTCAGGGAAGGGTCAGCCAATAATAACCGGGCCTCCATGATCACGGCCTCATCAATCAAGGTCCTGGCCGTCTTGCCGGAAACCTCCCTTAGTACCTTGGTGAGGTGTCCGTTTGTTACAAACAAGGCGTCCGCATAAAATTGCACACTGCGTTCAGTTTTAAAATGATGCTCCAGGGTCTTCAAGAACTTCAACGTCAGGTTCTCTTTTCTGGACATGAAAGTCTTCAGGCCTGCATGTTGTTTCTTGTAGAGTGCCGCCACTTCATAGGTCAATAGGTTGAAAGCGTGCGCGACCATCTCGTTTCCAAAAAGATGGGGGTTGTTTTCTGTGTTTTTCTTATGCAGCAATTCCGACAAGAGAATGAAGGTTGCCATCTCGTCCTTGCCCATGGACAATTTTGGTGCAATCTTGGAAGTGAAGAATTCAAATGCATCCATTTCACTTCGATTGCCATTTGCATGCAGCGCAAAGTCTGTGGTAAAACTGATTCCGATCATACGGAGATTCCCTTCGATTCCCAAGGTATGTACAACCGTTTTGGGAGCAATGATGATCAGGTCATTTTCTTCAACGGTATAGGTGATCAGATTGAGCTGGATTTTTATCTTTCCCGAAAGCACAAACAGGAAGGAGTAATTGTCACTGCGGAAAGGATACAGGATCGGATTCGTTGCAATGATTTCCTTGTCCAGGTACACATACAGGTGTTCAGACTGTGGTACGTCGCCCATAATCTGTAACAGGTCACTGATCGAAAGGTTCTTTATGCGGCTGGGGTTCAATTCGGAAATTTTAATGACGTAAAGATAATGCTAATACCAGCTATCGGCGTAGTCCTGAAATGAAATTAGTATGGGTAGGAATTAAAAATGCTGTAATCGGACCAATTTAGGCTGTAATCAGACTAATGCTTTTGAAAGGAGATGGACTAATTTTAAGGTGTATAACCATCAATTCACAGTCATGAAATTCATACCATTAATCGGAAGGTTGCTGTTCAGCACAATCTTCATGTATACCTCCATTTCAAAATTCTCGGACTATTTTGTATACGAGGCCCAGAGCAAGGGCATCCCTTTTTCATCCCTCCTGATCCCATTGGTTGGAATATTTGAGTTCGTTGCAGGTTTGAGCATCCTGTTTGGATTTATGTCCAAGTGGGGCGCATGGATCATCGTGATCTTGTTGCTGCCCATCACCCTGGTAATGCATGATTTCTGGAACATTGAAGACCCCGTGCTTTATCAGCTCACAATGATGACGTTCATGAAGAACATTTCCATATTGGGAGGGGCGCTTATGATTTCTTATTTTGGTTCGGGACCCTATAGCATTGATGAGGCAAGGGGAAAAAGTGCTGGCAGTTAGCTTCTAAGTATAAGTAGTAGTACTGAAATGCACCGGTCTTTCCATTCTTCAAACTTTAGAATCTAGGATCAAGACAAGCATTAAAAAGCTGCTTATTTACAAAACAGCCTCTTTATTTCGTCCTGATTTTTTGCTTCCAGTAGTTTATATTCTCGGGAAGTTGGCTTGAATTCACACTTCTTGCAGGTTTCGTCCGCTTGGTCTTTCAGGTATTTTACAGTCTTGTCGTTCACGACATAGGTACGGTATTCGTTTGTCTTGATGCAGCCCTCGCAGGCCGGACCTCCTTCCACAAATTCATAGACAAAGAGCAGTTTGCCTTGATCGTAATAGTAGTCTTCCTTGGCATATACATCACCCACGGTACCGAAATCTACTGCAATCTTTACGATCTCATTGCTGCGGTAGAAATAGTCAACCGTCATCATCTCATCGCATTTGAATGTATACTGCTTTTTTTGGAAGTCGTTGCTGTTGTTGATGCTTTCCACCTTTTTGCGGATGGAGGCTATCGGATCAAGCGGTGCTTCTTCAGAAGCAACTTCAGCGGTTGTATCTGCAGCAATTTCAGTTGGTGCATTGGTTGCTGAGGAAGTTTCCTTTTCAGAAGTTTTCTTCTGGTCGCAGGACATCAGCATTAGAAGGAGTAGTGGAGCCAGGATCTTTTTCATAGTATTTTTATTAAGTTGTGAAGTTTAGTGAAGCAGCAAAGAGGTCGCAATCTTAGCTTTTCTTGAGGTCGATGTCATCCAGGGAGGTCCACTTGCTCAAGGCATCTGATTTTTTAACCACGGTCAGTTCTCCATTCAGTTCCATGACCACGGCACGGACATCCTCAATCCGTTCGATGCGGTATTGCCTGATCTCGGCATAGATCTCCTCTTCCGTGATCAATTCCCTCTTCATTGCGTCCTCCATGAATGCACCATTGTAAAACAGGAGGGAAGGAGTAGAGTTGATCGCCTTCTCCATGGTCTTGGATTTCTTTGCCAGAAAGGCCAGAAGATATTGCAACAGGATGATGACCATCAATGCCGCGCATCCTTCGGAAACCGTGACTTTCATAAGGATCATCGAAGACAAGGTGGAACCCAGTGTCACGGAAACTACAAAATCAAAGGCATTCAGTTTGGCCAGCGTCCTCTTGCCGGAAATACGGATAAACAAGAAAAGTGCGAGGTACGACACGAATGCGCAGATCACAATGTGGTAGAGGCTTTCCCAATCTTTAAAGAATAAATGTTCCATGGTAGTTTGAATTTATTTCAAGTATCAAATTTCAGGATTTCCATTGCCTTGGCCATTTGCAGCTTCCAGCAATTGCTTCCTTGCGTATAATTTCTTGATCAGCGTCGAGAGCCGCAACTGATAATCTTCCAGGAGCCACTCCTTGTAACTCTTGGAGGCCTTCTCAAGGCAGTTTACATATTGCTTGATGCGCCATTCTATTTCAGGTTGCAGCGCTTCTGCCAGATGGAGGGCTTCCGATAGCGTCTCGGCATTTTCAAGACACATCAGCGCTTGCTGGCGGATGGATTGCTGTATGACCACTTTCGGCTTCTGGTCGGCTTCGACAGCTTCCTGATAATGGCTTTCAACATCAAACGTCAGCTCTAGCGTATTCGGGAATTGTGCCCTCAAGGCGGCAGATAAGCCGTGCGATTGCACTGCCGAACCAGCCGATTGCCCTTGCAGCTGCTGTGCGAAAACTTCAGGATGTTCAAATACGTGGTTCCAGTCTACAGGTTCCTCCCAATTGCCAAAACGCTGGATATTGTTGCCCATGTCGATAATCTGGAAGGTCTTCTTGGAAGGTGTCCTCCTCGATCCTCGCCCTACCATCTGGTGGTACAGGGTAATGGAAGTGGTAGCCCTGTTCAGGATTACCGTCTGGACACTCGGCTCATCAAAACCGGTAGTGAGTATGGAGACCGAAGTAAGCACCGCTCCCTTTGTCTTCTTGAACCAGGCCAGCAGTTCCTTGCGTTCTTCACTGGGAGTCCTGTTGTCCAGATGCCTGATGGCAATGCCGGCTGCTGCAAAAGTAGCACGTACTTTGATCGAAGTGTCAATGCCATTATTGAAGATGAGTGTCTTCTTTCCTTCCGAATGTTGCTGGTAGGCTTTCAGCAAAAGCTCAAGCATCACATTGGAACCATACAATTCGTTTGAAGAACTTACGGTATAATCTCCGTGCACGCCTGTCTTGAGGGTATTCAGTTCTACTTCATACGGTATTGATTTGGGCGTGGCCAGAAAGCCTCCCGCGATAAGGGATGCAATACTTTCTCCTGCAATAAGGGAATGGTAATGCTGCTTCATCGGCTTGGTGATATCGGAGCTGAAAGGGGTGGCCGTGACGCCGATCACGGACGCATGTTTGAAGCTGCCCAGCAGCTTCCGGAAAGAATTATGATGTGCCTCGTCGATGATCACCAATCCCACATCCCTTGTTTTTATCTTTTTGGACTTGATCCTGTTCCGCAATGTTTCCACCATCGCCACATAGCAATTGTGCCTGGCCTTGAAGTCCTTGCTCGTACTGCTGATGATCTTGTTCTGGACGCCGTGCTGCTTCAAGGTCGTCGACGTCTGCTGGCACAATTCCTTTCGGTGGGTCAGGATGGTCACCGTTCTGCCGTATTGCTCGATGTACCTCCTTGCTATTTCAGAAAAGACAACCGTCTTCCCACCGCCTGTAGGCAATTGGTAGAGGAACTTCGCCTGGACGGGTGCTTCCAGCTTCTCAAAGATAGATTGGATGTCCTTTTCCTGGTAATGGTATAACTTTTTGGCGGGGTCTTTGGTTATGGGCATGGTTTTCTTTTTTGCTAGCTGCTGTTAAACCAAATTTCCAGTATAATAGCCAAATAGCATTATAGTATTCTTGGATTAGTTTATAGGTTTAGCTCTTCTTCAATAGTATTAAATATGGATATAGATGAAATTAAGCCGTTGGATTATGACGGTGCCTCTATTGCCATCAACATTTTCGATGCTGTCAAAACTACTAGCAGCTATGAAGATTTGTTGACTTTGGTAGAAGAAGGTAGGCTGTTGTTCCATTCTGCAAGGGCAGATTCAGTTTATGTACGAATGATTCCCACAACACACAATTAATAATTCTTGCCTTACTATTATGGAGCTAATATGTCTTTTTTGCAACCTGTAGAGGATATCATAGGCAGTGCAACTGTTATTGTAGTACTCTTAGATCTATTTACGAAGTAGGCAATCGCGATGAAAGAAAGAAAGTGACAGACCGCTTTAGGGCTTTTCCTTGAGTCTTGGCGACAAATGCAATCAAACCACCATTAATGCAATTAATTGACTATATTAGCCATTATTAGCAATGTAGGCTATCAAGTACATCAGGAACAATATAGTTTCTTGACAAGTACTGATAAATAACTGCCTGTAGCAGCAAATGACAATCAAAATAGGGGTGCTTTTCCAGCAAATTACTGCCATTATTTTCTATACACAATTCTGCCCGGTCGGACAACCAAGAAAAATGAAGGAAAAACACACACCTGCAGGTGCAAGCAGCATCAAATCCCAAGAGAAAAAAGAACAAAACGATGGCGGAGGAAACTCTTCCGGCCTGGAAAAGAGCAATCCCGACGAAAAAACGGCTTCTCAAGATTTAAAGCACAACGAGCATATCGCCGGGAGCCAGGAATTGCAGGAGCAATTAAACGCCAAGGAGCAGGAACTAAGGAACTACATAGGCGCTATTGCAGTGTCCAATGCAGCAATAGAGTTCGATCTTGAAGGGTACATCCTGGGTGCGAATGAAAATTTCCTGGGCAGCATGGGATATGCAGAAAAGGAACTCATAGGGAAACACCACAGATTTCTGGTCGAAAAGGAATACGCGGATTCCCCGGCCTATCAATTATTTTGGAATGCGTTGAAAGAGGGCAACTATCAAAAAGATGAATTCAAATACCTGGACCGCAAAGGAAAGCCGGTATGGCTGCTGGGCAGCTATAATCCTATCCTGGATACCTCGGGCCGCCCCTGCAAGATCTTGAAGCTGGCCACGGACGTGACACTTGCCCGGACAAGGTTCCTGCAGTTGTCGATCCTGGCAGCAGAAAAGGAAAAGCATGCGTCGGAACTCTTCCTTGCGAACAAGGAACTGGCCTTCCAGAACAAGGAAAAGGAAAACCGTGCGGCCGAATTGATCATAGCCAACAAGGAACTCGAATTCCAGAACATCCAAAAAGAAGAAAGGGCCAGGGAACTGGTGATTGCAAATAAGGAACTCGCCATCGAGGGAAGGGAAAAGCAAAAGCGTGCCAACGAATTGATCCTCGCAAACAAGAAGCTGGCCATCGAGAGCATCCAGAAGGAAAAGCGCAAGGCCGAAAAGGAGAAGCGCGCCGCAGAATTGATTGTAACCAACAGGGAACTTGCCTATCAGGAAAAAAGGGGGAAGGAACTGATGCTGGCCAACGATGAACTCAAGAAGGCACAAGAAGAGCTGGGTGCCTTTTCCTACTCTGTTTCCCATGACCTGAGGGCTCCGATAAGGGCCATTAACGGCTATACCCAGATCCTGCTTGAGGATTATGCGGACTCGGTTGACGAAAACGGAAAAAAAGTACTGCAGGCCGTTATACAGAATTCAAGAAAGATGGGACTGCTCATAGACGACCTGCTGGCTTTCAGCAAGCTGGGACGGAAACAGGTAAACGCTGCACCTATAGACATGAAAGCCCTGCTGGAAGGAGTGGTGGCAGACATGATGCCGGGAACTGGCAATGTGCCGGTATTTGAGATCGGAGAACTGGCTCCTGCCAACGGGGATGCGGCACTGATCAGGCAGGTATGGGTCAACCTCCTCTCCAATGCCATCAAATATTCCCAATACAAGTCGGAAATCAGGATCACCATCTCCTCTGCTCCAAGGAAGGACATGATCGTCTATTGTGTAAAGGACAGGGGGGCAGGCTTCGACATGGAATACTATGACAAGCTTTTCGGAGTCTTCCAGCGCCTGCATTCCCAAGAAGAATTTGACGGTACGGGCATTGGCCTGGCCATCGTGCAGAAGATCATCACCCGCCATGCCGGAAGCGTGTGGGCAAGATCAAAATTGAACATAGGTTCAAGCTTTTACTTCAGCCTTCCGGCCATAACAACTAAATAAATAAGGAAATGAATTACGACAATATTGAAATCTTGTTCGCAGAAGACAGCCTCGATGATGCGATGCTGACCATGAGGGCCCTGGCGAAGAGCGGATTCACGAACAAGCTGCTGCACGTCAAGGACGGAGCGGAGGCACTGGATTTCATCTACTGCAGGGGCATTTATGCAGGAAGAAATCCAAGAATGCATCCTAAACTCTTCCTTTTGGATCTCAAGATGCCAAAGGTCTCGGGCATGCAGGTGCTTGAAAAAGTCAAAAGCGATCCTGATTTCAGGTCCATTCCGATTGTCATCCTGACCTCCTCGCAAGAAGATCCCGATATTGCCAGATGCTATGCACTTGGTGCAAACAGCTACATTGTGAAGCCAGTCGACAGCAACAACTTTTTCAATGCGATAAAGGAATTGGGAATGTACTGGATGATACTGAGCCAGCCACTGCTATAGCAAAATACACTAAAACCGGCCTGCGGATTAAATTTAGAAACAATATGGAAAGACCAGTCAAAGTATTGCTACTGGAAGATAATAGTGCCGATGCCGATCTGATCATAAGACAGTTGGGCAAAGCGGGAATGGATTTTGAAGCAAGGATTGTAGAAACAAGGCAAAGGTTCGAGGAAGCGATCGATTCCTTCCGTCCTGACATCATCTTGTCCGATTATTCCCTTCCGGCATTCGACGCGCTTGCAGCATTCAATATCGTGAAAGGCAGGAACCCGCTCATTCCTTTCATTCTGGTCTCCGGTACCATCGGGGAAGAAAATGCGGTAATGCTTATAAAGGATGGGATAACAGATTTTGCCTCGAAGGACAACCTCTCGGGCCTGCCACAAAAAGTGAAGCGGGCACTAAGGGAAGCAGGAGAAAGCATAGAAAAAATTCAAATACTCGAAAAGCTGCAAATGCAGACCGCCGCCTTGCTTGTTGCAAACGAGGAGCTCGTGTTGCAAAATGCAGAAAAAGAAAAAAGGACCGTTGAGTTGATCAATGTCAACAATGAGTTGCTGGCATTTAATTTCATTTCAAGCCATGACCTGCAGGAGCCTTTGCGCAAGATCCAGATCTTTGCTTCCATCATCATGAAGGAAGAAGTACAAAACATGACTGCAACGGGAAAGAAAGGAATGGAGCGCATCATGGTTTCGGCTACACGAATGCGCACGCTCATCGAAGACCTGTTGGCCTTTTCAAGAGTCAGCAGTGCCGAACGCCAATTTGAAAAAACAGACCTGCTGCCCATCCTGGAAGACATAAGATCCGAACTCAAAGATGCGATGCTCGAAAAGCAGGCCGTCATAGAGACAGGCATGCTGCTGCCAATAAATAGCGTGGCGTTCCAGTTCCGACAACTGCTGTGCAACCTGATCAGCAATTCACTGAAGTTTTCGCTTCCTGGCATACCGCCGCACATCAGCATACAGACAGCCTTGCTGAAGCAGGGAGATCCCCGGCTTGATGCTTTGACAACTGTAAAGGGAGAGGAATATTGGAACCTTACCTTCAAGGACAACGGGATAGGGTTCGATCCGAAGTTCAAGGACCTGATCTTTGTAATGTTCAAAAGGCTGCACCACATCCAGGAATATTCAGGGACAGGAATAGGGCTTGCAATAGTAAAGAAGATCGTCGACAACCATAACGGGACGATCATCGCAAGCAGCAGGCAGGACGAAGGGGCAACATTCGAAATCTATATTCCTGTACGGCAAGAAGCAAATCTCATCGATTGAAATCAGCCTATCTCAGATCAGGTATTCAAAGGCAACAGACCGATTAAGATATTTTTATAAAAAATTACTGCCCGCCCAAGGTGTTACTGTAATATCCTGCTTCATGTTCAAAATAATTATCGTAGTAGCGGACAGTATTTATGTTTTCCAATTCATAAAGGGCTGCCGATAGAAAGGTATTGTAGTCAAATGCAATCCAGCGGTCGACTTTTTTAAAGAAGTCTGATTTGCTGCCCAGGTAGGCGTGCGGCTTGTCCATATACGTATTGATCCCATTCAGATCATTTAACTGGTAGAGGTGGATGATTTCATGCGTGATGATGTTATGGAACGACTCCATACCGGGCTTGTATACGATGTTGCCGGGCATGGCAACACCGATACTGTTGGTGTCTTCCCACCTTTTTGTATTGGATGAAAAAATAAATTGTCCGGTCTGCAATGTTTTTCCCAGCTCAAATTTGGTTTGCAATGCCACTCCCACGGTATAGACAAAAGCTACAGGCATCACCTTGTACCGGACTTTGGGGCTGTCCTTGAGATCCAATTCTATCCGGCTGAATCCATAATTGATGTGCCACTTCTCCCAGAGGTTCCGATTCGCTGCCGCGTTTTCCACGATAGACGTCCCTGCCGCATTTACAATCTTGGATGGCCAGGAAAAACCTAATTCCTTGTTCTGGTAGATGAGTCTTGTGAGCCGCTTGCTCTCAAAGATGGTGTAGCCGCCAACGGCTCCCTGCCATAACCCCTTTACCAGGACGGGACCAAGCTTTTCAGCAGGTTTCTTGTTGATCATCGCACCAATCCCTCCCGTCAACGAACCCAGTCCTATATTGTAAAGGCCCGCCTGGGTATCATTGCGCTGTGCACATAAAGTTGCAGTAAGAAGTAGTAAGAAGAATGTTGCTGTTTTTTTCATCGTAAATTACCCCATCGGGTTTGCGCTAAATGTCCCAACAAATGTCCAATTCGTAACGATGCCTATCAATAGCAAGAATAAAAGGAACATTTCAAGCCCAAGAAATACAAAAAACAGGACAATTCTGTAGGCAATGCCCCATTTGGAATAATCAGCACTGAAGGCATTATAAAGACCATACCCGATGTGAAAGGTGCAAAGAATAGTGATGATCAGGCTGACTCCATTGGCAAAGGCTGCGCTGAACGCAACAACCAGATTCAAATAAAAGAGTAGATGCCCAAAGGTAGAAAGCAGTAAGATGCCCAGTAATATCATCCCTGCAATAATAGAATGCTCGCTCAAGTTTAATTTCTTTCGCCTGAAAAGTAAAAAGCTGTTCAGTGCTGCAAATGGAACCGAAAGGAAAATCAAAAATTTGCTCTTCTGGGCATATATGTCATCCAATGCTTTGTTGGCGGCATCTTCATTTGTCGGAGTAAATGCTTCGCCTTGCATGTGGAGTAATGCATCATAAAAATGTCGGAGGAACAACAATAAGGCAAGCGTTAATAAAATCAAATAAAACACATTGTAATACCGTTTTCTTTTACCGGCAATATAGTCAAGTGCCGCTTTTCCTGGGCGTATTAATGCCTGTTTGGCCGTGAACAAGATGCCTCTTTCGATATGAAACGTCCCGTGCAGTACATCGTGAAAGATAAAATTCTTAAAGGTAATGCGGTGCGTGTCGGATTTTTGGCCGCAACCCGAACAATACTGGTCGGTTAATTCCTTTTCGCAGTTGAGGCAGTTGTTGGTCGTCATATGTTTTCCACGTTATTTAAGTTGCAACATTCGAGACGAATTTATGGAAAAAAAGGTTCCCTTCAACAACAAGCAAAGCAGCGTTTTGCTCTTGAAGTCCTGTTTGTTGATGAAATACTTGGAGAGACGCATAGTCTAAATGCTTTTTAAAGGCAAAGGAGAAATGCGACAGGTTTTCAAAACCAATCTCGTAATAGATCTCAGATGGTTTCTTCCCCTCGCTTGCGCGAGCATCTTGCTCGTGTCGACAATCTTGTTCTTTCTCCTCCACAGCGACATAGAAACACACAAAAAACGCAGCTCAAGAGCCGCGTTTAAAATTGTAAATATCCCAACTATTGAACAAGGATCTTCTTGGTAAAGTTCCCGGCTCCATCCTCAATGCGAAGCAAATACATCCCTTTCGCCAAACCCGAAAAATCAAACTGCTGGTACGTTCCCTGCAGCCCATTTTGTTTCCGGATTTCTTGACCAAGCATATTGGCAAGCGTCATCACGCCATTGTTAACTGCCTGTTGGAATTGCACGTTCAGGACTCCCTGCGTAGGATTGGGAAATACTTTCACGTCGGCAATAGCCAATGGATGTTCTACCAATAGGCTTTCTTCACGCAGGCGCCACAACTGGTAACCTGCTCCTATATTGTGCGTGGTCGCAAAGTAGAAGGCCTCCGGAGTATCGCTCTCGGCCTGCACCATTCCATCAGATGAGTCGGTCGAGACCGAAAAGCCATATCGCATGAACTGCTGTGGACCGAATGCCATCGTTTCCGGAAACAGGGCCACGGTTCCGGCAGTCGTGCCATCGGTACTGTACACATTTTCGGAAAAGGTGCTTCCGGCCACAAAGTAGAGCTTGTCGTTGTAGGGGAGGCTACGGAAGAAATACGTGGTGTCAAAGGAATCCACGTTGTTGCTGGTGTGGAAGATTTCCTGTGTACCGTCCGCCGTGCCGTCCGTGCTCCACAGTCGGTAATCATTGCCGTCGTCTCCTGCAAAGTAGAGCTTGCCGTTGAATTCGCGCATGCTGCCACGGGGAGTATTGTCGGACAGCCCGTTGTCGCCATAGCCTGTCACGCCTTTCACGAAGGTGATGTCCTGCGTGGCCAGGTCAAGTTTCCAAAGGCCGCTTTGTGTTCCGCCATTGTACGCTCCCGTAAAGGCAAAGAAATAGAGCGCATCGCCAAATTTGGTCATCCCCGTGGGCTTGTAGTATTTTGGAATGCTGCCGCTCATCGTTGGCGCTGCATCGGGTGCAATGGTTCCTGCCGGTGTTCCATCACTCAGGAACAGGAAGTCGAGGCCACCGCTTTCGCTGCTTCCGTCGAACGCACTGAAATAGAAATGGTCGCCTGCCACGATCAGCGGGCTCACATTGAAATAGGTGCCCACCCGGAAAGCGTCAAAATTGGAAGGATCGTTTGCGTAACCCGTGTTGAGGTCGGTAAAGAGCGAGGTGCCGGCAGTTGTCCCGTCGGTGCTCCAGAGCTCGATGCCGTGGGTGCCGTCATTCGCCTTGAACCATAGCCTGTTTTCAAAGACAAAGAAATTCGGATCAAGGTTCATCTGGAAACCGTTCCCTTGGTCGGGGTTGATGTCCTTCAGCATTGCTGTTCCCGCAACAGTGCCATCCGTACTCCAGATTTCCCAACCATTCGCAACAGTCTGTGCCGTAAAATACAGCCTTCCGTTGAATTCCTTGAACCAGCGTGCCTTCAAGATCTCATTTCCGGGGATGGAGCATTTGTAAGTGCCCTCGGTAGTGCCGTTGGTCACCCACAGGTTCTGGTTGCCGCTGAACGTGCTGGAGGCCGGGAAGAACATCTGGTCGCCGAGGATCCCAAAATAGCCCTGTGCATCCAGTGAATTGTTATACGTGAAGGCATTCAGGGCATTCACATTGTAATCGTTGTTGATTTCCTTGAGTAGGAAGGTGCCTTCCTGCGTCCCGTCGGTTGACCATAGCTCCTTTCCGTGAACGGGTGAGGAGGCCACGAAGAGCATCTTGCCGTTCAGGACGTTCATTGCGCAAGGCATGGTGAGTACTTCGGGAAGCGGCATGGCTTCAGAAACCTGGGCCTGTGATCCAAGCGAAAAGCCAAGGAGGATTGTGGAGAGAGTAGTTTTTTTCATATCACGATAGTTTGGTGAGTGCTGGTGCAGTGGCAGCAGTCCACACAAAAATAGCGTGCGGGGAAGGTTCTGGAAATACGAAGAACTACGTAGATTTATGCCGGGGCAAAAGTTATTGCAGGGCAGGTGGGGCTTCAGGGCACCGGCCAAGTTTTACGACTTTGCGAAAATCAAGATCTCCACACCAGTTGAAGTAAAATTCGAGTCACTAAATTTTTTCAGCTTGCCAATACGGGCACAGGAATCATCCTGTATAAAAAGAAGATGGAATAAATCGTATGTTTCCAGATAAGATAGAAGGAATCATTGCAAGAGCGTACATCCGCAAACCGCTGTTATTCGATACCATATTCAAGTTTTACCTCCTTGATGGTCTTTTCGTCTGCCGTCTTGAATCCGAATCCATCGCCCTGGCTTCCAAAAATCTGGTAGCCGTACTTCAGGCCGTAAAAGCGATCAATCAGCATTTTTAAAGGCGCCACTTCCAATTCCTTGTCAAGAACGGCTTTCTTGACCACGGGGAGGTAGCGCTCCATCATCTCCACATTGGAGTGCTGGATCACGGCCCACATCACGCTTTCAAATTTTTTTCCAACCCGATTTTTCCCTACATAGGCAGTATGCACCCTGTAGAGCGAATCAACAGTCACCTGGTTTTCCTTGTCCAGGAGATGTTGCTTGGAGGATATCTTTTTGGTGCTATCGGTATTCCGGTAGCGCTGGTCCTTCAGGTGTACATTGTAGATCCTTTCCACCAGTGAAGGATCCAGGTGGTTGGATGTGGCATATGCGGAGAGGTCAAATGACTTCTCAACGGCAGTATCCTCCTTGCATTTGGTCAATTCCTGGTCGTATGCTTCGCGTATGGCATCATACTTTAGATTATTTTTCACAGTGCTTTCAAAGGATAAGATATATTCGCAACTCCCTTCCGCAGCAGAAAATTTTCTAAAGGCGATGTCCAGGGTTTCCTTTGGTTCCTTCAGGCTTGCCAGGGCACTCAGTACATTGAAATAATCCGCCAGGTTGAAGTTTTCAGGCTTGTTCCTTACGGCTTCTTTCGTTTCCTTCAAGATCATCTTGCCATAACCGTAGTCCTTGTCCGAAACATCCTTGTTTTTTTTCGGCTCGAAGGCCAGGACCTGTTTTTCAAAATCGTCCATCGTGAACCGGGAAGGAAGTTGCTGTGAATAAGAAGTCAATCCCAATCCCAATAATGCAGTTGCAATCATTTTTTTCATTTTCATCTTTTTTAATGGTGCGCCTTGCGTTTCCAGATCCAAGCATGAAGGGCAAGCCTGCATGGGAACACTTGCTAGCTGATGGGTTTTACGGATTGTCTTTTTCGGATTACAAGGGCAATTATCCAGACGGCCAACAGTACCACAAGTATAGTCATTTTGGTCGTATCCATCTCGGAAAAGAAGTTGTTCAGCGAATGGAAGGCAGCCACCGCAAGCAATGAATACGTAGTGTCGGCAACCTTTCCAATTCCCCAGGTGCCAAGCAGCAGGATGCCAAGGAACAGCAGGTTCGAACTGGTAAGGTCAAAGTTCAAGTGCCAGATGAACCACAGGAAGCCAACAATGAGGACATTCAGGAATACGGGCAATGATTTAAGCTCCTGTTGCAGGAAACCACGCCATCCTATTTCTTCCAGGAGGCCATAAACCAGGATCGTGATCACAACTCCAAATGAGGAAAAGGTTCCTTTTGAAAAATACTCGACACCCAGGATCAAGGCAATCGGAAGGCCCCAGTATAAAAGGAACGGGACCAGTGCTTTTTTATAATTTCCTTTCAAGGTAAGGGCAGGTTTTATCTTGAAGACCGTAAAGGCCACGATCGCCCCCACGGCAGGACCAATGCCTTGCAGGATTGCCTTGAGGAAACTGCTTGATACGCCTTCCAGCAAGTCCGTCTTGTTGGTCAGGTAGCGAAGAATTATGGCAATGGTGTAAAAAGTAAGGATGGCGAAATAGTTGATCTTGGTTTTCATTTTTAGTGTTTTGAATTATACTCCAAAAGTAAAAAGACGATGCCGTTAAAAAATTGACGATGGGTAAGAAATGACCGGCCCGGGAAATTTTTTTCTTGGGCCTGCTTCAATGGTTCTTCTCAATTCCGCCTTTCGAGTTCCAATACTTTTTTAAACAGGGGATCCTCGTTCAGAAGAAAATCTTTTCCATAGATGGGATCTTTTGTTGTCGAGCGCAGGTACAGGTGATCAATTGGGTACGGGACAGGATGTTCCACATTATTCTGGAAAATGTCCTCCACTGCCTTGATGTCCGTAAGATCAATTTGAGGCTCTACCCTGAAGATGACCTTGCTGTTGGGCAGTATCATTACAGTCGGATCCGTCTGGAGGCCTCCCAATAAATCAGGAGTCTGGCCAATGCTTATCAATTGCCCGCTGCTATTCTTTGCCAGGCTTGATAAATTACTTGCAGAGGAGTAAATGTACCTGTCCTGCAAGACATATATTTTTCCATCAAAAGGATACCTGATGCTGTCGGGAACCACAAAATCATACGATTGCTTGATGTAGTACATCCGGGGTTCTTTTAAAGTGGGAACCTCAACCTTGAAGGTATGGGATTTTCTATTTGCCACCGAGTCACGATTTATGTTGAAATATTTTTGATTGTACGGACTGAAATTTCTTCCCACGATGATGTCCTGGCGCAAAGTGTCCCGGATGATTTTCTTCAGGAAGCTACCGTATGTCTTGTCACTTCCTCCCCCGTTGCCTCTTATGTCGATTACAACAGCATTCACCTTGTCCTTGTGAATGACAGTTTCCAGCCGTTGCCTTATGGAGTCTCCCAATTCTTCTACCATGGAGGGAAGCTTGGCATAAAAAATCCCCTGCTTTTCAAAGTAGTGCGTAATCAAGGTGTCCTTGTCGCTATTGTAGCCATAGTTCCAATTCTTCTGCTGCAACAGCGTGATGGTGTCGTTTTTTGCAACAAGCAGCTCGTGTGTCTTGTTCTCCTTGTCAAGAAAGACGAGTTTCAATCTTCCCTTTTTATAATTTTCAACATGCGAGTAAAACGTTTCTTCATATACCCTGTTGTTTGTCCTGTCCCAACGCAGGGGCGAAACCAATTCGGTAAGGCCGTCCACATAGTTGTGGATTTCCTTGTCATTGCAGCTTGTCAGTTTCATCGAGGCAGGATAACTTTTTCCATTATAGGCAAAAGGCAGCAAGTTGTAGTAATCTCCTGCTGCATAGATCAGGTTGAGATCCAGCCTTGTATAGGCTGCCTTGCTGAGATATTTCGCATACTTGTAGCTGTTTTCTGTGGATGCACTGTCTATGTCCTTCACAAACCCTGAAGGGATCCAATATTTTTTCATTATGTCAAGCGTCGCGGTCCCCAATCGGCTCGTATGCCCGTCTTGTGCAGCATTGAGCGTCTTCTCCACTATTTGAAGAAATTCCGCCGTTGTTGTCCTTTTGTTGATTTGATTTCGCAATCGTGCTGCGTGTTGTCCAAAGTCAATCCCTCTTACTTCCTTGTTGTAGAAGATGATCGGACTTGCCTGCCTGATGTAGGAAACCAAGGTGTCGTGGTCTTCCAGCATTTGCTGGTAGGATAGTCTTGGGAAGCTGTGCAGGTCAGGTGCCTGATGTTTTGAAGTCGTGCAGGCAACAAGTACGCAAACGATAATAAGGGAAAGAAACCGTTTCATCTTAGATCCTTTTTGCAGGCAAAGAAAAAAAATCCGAGGTTTCAAAAATTGTAAAAATGGAAAAAAATGGGTCATCTTGTATTCTTTTTACAGGCAAAGAAAAAAGATCCAAAGATTCAAAAATTGTAAAAATCGTTCACGGTTCTTTTTTCTCGTAAATCCAGGCCAGGTCATTTTGCTGTACCGTCACCTTGTCAAGCAATTGTCTCGGGGAATATCCGGAAAATGATTTGAAATCATTGATAAAATGGGCCTGGTCATAAAATTGGTGCATGAGCGCAATGCTTGTCAGCGAATCTTGTCCCTTAAGGATTTCATTTAGGGCATTCCGGAATTGCAGGGTCTTCAGATAGGTTTTGGGGTTCTGCCCCAGATGATTCTTGAATAATCGGAACAATGTGGGTGTACTTGTTCCGAGTTGCCGGGCCAGCGTTTCAACCGTCGGATTATTGGTGCCATGTCTTGAAACAAGATGCAGCGCTTCTTTGAGCTTGTCGGGGATGCCTTCGTTTAAATTTTTCAAGAGCAGCTGTTCAAGCTTGCCGGCCCTTTTGGAGAAATCATCTTCTTCAAATAATTGTTCCAGCATGAAATCTTCCTGGGCTGCAAAGGCATCAAATACAGCATCCGAATGCATCAGGTCGGCATACGATTCACGGGTGAAGGCTCTCAATGCCGAAGGATAGAAGATGATGCAGATCTGGTCGAGGCAGGAATGTATGTCAGCAGTAAAGGGTGTTTTATGGAATCCATACAACCTGCTCGTAAAGTTTTTATTTCCCGGGGTTATGATGCAATTGTTCTGGCCTGCATGATTGTCGTAGGCTATACGGTTTTCCTTGTAGAGTGCAAGGCAAAGGTTGTTGTTCGGGAATGTGGTATACTTCAAGGGCGTGCCATCAGTCTTCTTGAAAAACAAAAAATATTGAACGTGCTTCTTTAACAGTTCACTTTGCGGTCTTATGATTACTGACTTCATCTTGTGGTGCCGATTGATTTTATAGGGCGCAAGTCTTTTTACAGCTGCCTGTCCCGGAAGCAAAAATACAAAATCATCCGCTCAGGAAATTTTTTTTCTGATCCTGCTCAGGCTTTCGGCAGTGATGCCCAGGTAGGAGCAGATGATCTTCAAGGAGGTCCTTTGGAAGATTTCGGGACGCTCCCTTATCAATTTCAAGTACCTGTCCGTTGGTGAAAGGGTGAGCAGGTTGATCTGCTCGGATTGCTTCCGGATGAACATCGCATCCGATATGGCCTTGCCGATAAAGATTCCGGTCGAAGATTTTGAATACAGTTCGTTCAGATCGGCATGGCTGATCGACCAGATGATGGAATCCTCCAAGGCCTGCGTCTTTATGACGGTTGGGGATTGCGTCAGGAACGAAAGGTAGTCGCTGAAGAATTGCTTTTCATAGTACAGGTTGATGCAGACCTCCTTTTCATCAGCCAGGACAAAGTGCGCGGCCGAACCTGAAATCAGGATGTTGGTGTATTTTTCCGTCTTGTGGTAGTCCTTTATTGTTTCGTTCTTTTCAAAGGTGCGTACCTGCAAGTGCTCCGCAAAAGCGGTCCATAAATTCAGGTCCGCCTTGTAAAACGGGTCAAATAGTTCCTTTATCCTTTCAGGTGTTGGGTGTTCCATCAGAGAGCTGCTTGGGGCTTGGTGTTTGTGCGGTTGGCATAAGATCGTTTATTGTCCTTGGTTGCGCAGTTGGAGTTTCATCATGATGTCGGTCTGCTCGTCCTCTCCCAATCGGAAGAGGTGCTGGTCAAATGCAACGAAACCATTTTTCACATAGAAGTTGATGGCCCTTGTGTTTTCTTCCCAGACGCCCAGCCATACATAGTCGGCATTTTTCTGTTTCGCTGTTTCAATTGCCTTGTCGTACAGGAGCTGCCCGACCTTTTTTCCGTGGAATTCCTTGAGCACATAGATCCTTTCAATTTCAAGTGCGCTGTCGTCTTTCAGTTCTGTCTGGGACGCTCCGAAATTCAGTTTCAGATAGCCAATTGCTTCATTGTTGATTGTAGCAAAGTAAAACGTTGAATTCCCGTCGTTAAGTTCCGCGGTCAGTTTTTCTTTTGAAAATTGTTCTTCCAGATAGCTTTTCATGTTCTCCTCGGAGTTCGATCCCGAGAACGTTTCTTCAAAGGTCTGCCTGCCGATTTTTTGCAATTGGTCGATTTCGTCCAGTGTAACCTGTTTTATTTCAATAGTGTCCATTTCTTTCCAAGTATTAGTGTTGAGGTGGAAGGGGCGATCGGTTATCGCCCAATTATTTTTTTGGAAGGCTGTATTCCTGGCCTTTCAGGAGGGCCATGATCGCATCGGATAATTCAAAGACTTTTCCGTTATGGTTGTTGCCCAATAGGATTATCGTGATCTTTTCATCGATATCGGAAACCAGGAGGGCTTCATAATTCCCTGCTCTTCCATCGTGCAGGTGCGCAATCAGGTTCTTGCCTTTGAAGGTTGCCTGTCCCAGGGCCGATTGGGTTTCCTGCCGGTCAAATTGCTGGCCCATTGCATGCAATGAATTCTTGTTGACCACTTTTTTAGAATGGAGGCAATCGGCCCATTTCAATAGATCGGCAGTAGTCAGGTAGGTCCCGCCTGTTATGGGAAGGTCAGGCTTGTCTTGCATCAGGTTGTTGTTGAACCCAAGCGCTATATTCTTTTCATGTTCGAAAGGTGTCATGACAGCAGCCTCCATCTTGCAGGGCTTGAACAGGAATTTCTCTGCATAGGCTTTAAACGGCATTCCCGTCAACCGTTCCACGATGAACTGCCTCAGGAAGATGTTATTGTTGTTGTAGTCGTACTGCGTGCCTGGCTTGAAATCGAGCGTGTCGATCCGTTTCAGTCCATTGAAAAGATCCTTGTCATTCTTGATGGTCTTCCAGCTTACATTGGGTAATCCGCTCGTGTATCGCAACAAATCCCTGATGGATACCTCGTTTGCCCATGCCGGCAATTCCGGAATAAATCTGGAAACCTTGTCGTCCAATTCCAACCTGCCTTGTTCCTGCAATTGCAACAGGGCGGCCGCACTGAATTCTTTTGTGATGGAACCAATATTGAACCTGGAATCGGTCGTCAACTTGGTGGTCTTGGCAGCATCGTCAAACCCGAAGGAAGCATTGTACAGTATCTTGCTGTTTCTTGCAACAAGCACGTTTCCGTTGAACAGGCCGCTCCGGCTGTACCGTTTCATCAGGGAGTCGATCTGGTTGGTTTGTGCTGTCTGCGCAGCTGCGGCAGTGGCCAGAAGCAGGAGGATCATAAAAAAGGAGAATAATTGTTTGTACCGTTGCATGTTTTTAATTTCTTGTGGGGCAGGGTTCTGGCACTTCCAGTAGAAACAAATATATATAAATATTGGTATAAAAAGAGGATTTTTCGTATTTTCAGGAGGCAATGCACCAACGGATTACTGAAGTTGGCGTTGTACAAATGGTTAATAAAATCAAAGGGTTGTTAGCGGTTGACTATCTTATTATTGTTGTTTTATTTCCTTTAATATCTTTGACTAGGCAGTGTCTTTATTCCGGAAGCTTGTAGTTTTCCCAAAAGGTTTTATTGAAATCTATTTTTTCAAATAGATTCTGTTCTTCTTTATAGGAAATTCTATTTGGATTTTCTTTCTTGAAATTGCTCCAACTGGAACTTATGTATATTTTTAATGGATATGCGGTCTTGTCTTGATGGTATAATTTGCCGGAAATTTCTATTTCAGAACTTGATAGATAGTACAGGTCATTTATTTTCTCAAAATTGGTTTCCACAGTTTCTGTAGTTACCTCTTTTTTCGTGTATTTTTCGATCCAGCCATAAGTGTCATAAGTAGCGTTGTCAGGGTTTTCCATGAAGGTCCAATGCTCAATAACTTTTACAATTGCAAAATCATCCTTGTTGATGTACAAAGTTCCTGAAAAATTGCTTGGAATGCTTCTTTGTGTATACGTAAAATGATCCCTGGGAATAGAAAAATCTACAACATATACCGTTTTGTTATTGTATGATTTGATTTCACTTATCTTGAAGATGAATTTTTTAGATTTCCTGATATTGAGACAACGGGCGTACATTATTGGGTTGTTGTAGGACAAGCTCCAAAATTCACGGATACTTTTGGGAATATAATCACTTTTGGTGTTCCATCGGACTTCTTTTAATTGTTTTGAATTTCGATCAACCTGATTGTATCCACGATCATATTGATTGTTGATGAGATCTAGATTCAGGACTCTTTCACTTTGAACTTTGACATCAATATTTGTGTATTGTTGTGAATTGAAAGAATTGACGGGATAGTTTTTATTTATATTTTCTATAGCCCTTCTGACAACAGAATAGGTGAATTTTTTGTTGTAGGAGAGTAATACAACTTCATCTAGAATATTTTCTTCGGCTTCCAATTTGGTCTCTCCGTTACCCGTTGTATCAATTTTTTCGAGAGTTGAATTTGTGGAATCCATTGCCAAGTGCTTGCCATTTTCTTCATTCTCAATAAATGTTGACTGTTTGACATGATTGAAAAAGATATAGCCATCGTGTAATAAATCCAATCTTGATTCTATAAAATCTATCGGACTAGACAATCTGTTGTGTTGTGTTTTTTTCATTTCCTCCTGATCAGATGAAACGAATAAATGGGGCTTGTTCTTGTTTTTTAGAAATTGTTCAAAAGAATCCGGATGTACTGGTGTCCTGCTCCAGACTTTATTCAAATAGATGGAATCTGCGGCGGTTATGGCTGCCAGGCTATACACTTTTTCACGTAGTTCTTTTTTTACATAAGATCCCATGGGAACATGCTCTTTTAGGACTGGTGTTTTTATTGAAGACATGTCGTTTACAAAATGAGCATTTGCTCCCCAACAGATTATCTTTTCATTTGGATGTGCTTTTATATATGCCAATAGATTGTCTGCCATTTGCCTGTCTCTGATATTGTCGTCGGAAGTTGTATTGAAAGTGCTTGAGATTGGTTCTTTTTCAAAACGACTATTTTCGCCAATCGATAAAAGATTCTTGATGATCTGCTTCCAATAAGAATGTATTTCTGCTGCAGGCTTTTTGCCAATGCTCTTCAATAAGTTGGTCAATGAAGATTTATAGTTCTCATACGTTATATCTTCTTCATCAAATACTCCGGAATTAGTAATCGATTCGATTAATAATTCCAAATCATCCTTATTTAATTTTAAAGGGAGTTGATTTTGATTGCAATAGTCATACAAATCATTTATCAGTTGATTTTCTCCGTATTCTCCAGTAATTTGATTGTCAAAACCAATGACTTTCAGTTCAGTCTTGTTCTTGTCGAAAAAGGAAATGAAACCTTGAAATTCTTTTGTCTTGCTCCAAATAGGGAATAATGATTTTTCAAAGGCAATTTTGGTGTCTTCGCCATTGCTGATATTTTTTTGTGCTTTCCATACATCATAAACCCCCGATTCGAAAGCGATTGTATTAAAACCTAATTCTTGATGCAGGTATTTTATAATTTCAGTTTTCATTTCGAATACATTTCCATCGAAATGGGTCCTTTCCCCAAGCATTACTACTTGAACATTTTTCAATTCTTCTTTTAGGAATGAAAAATCTTCACTTGTTGGATTTTCAGGAAGCGTTAACGTTTTTGGGTTAAAGTCTTGAGCGGTGGCATAAAAACAACTTAAGAAAAATATAAAATTTGTGATTCTTTTCATTTTTAGATTTTGGTTTCATATTCAGCCGTAAAATGACGGCTGACATTTTGGAGCTTTTTACTCTGATGGAAAGCATGAGCTCGACAAAATCAAAGCATCTGCCACAGCGGACCGAATTTAGTGCTAAAATTTAATCGAAAACTATACTTTTGATTTGTACTCCAGTCTGCCTGATGCAAACGAAGAAGTAATCATCGAGTGTATTAAAAAGCAATAAAAAATATTCAGCTAGCTTTGCCAGCTGATGCTATAATTTGTTTTTTATAGTATTGATGTATTCCGTCAGCTGGTCAGTGTCTGCTTGTAGGTCAGGAGAAATGCCCTTTCCCACCTCGTTGTATTCCTTTCCGTTTCGGTCCACTATGTTTCCGGTCGTCAATACCAGGAACGCACCATCAGACAATTTGAACTCTGAATTGTCCGAGGTCAGGCCCTGGGTGTTCACGCCCATGATGGTTGTATTTTTCTGTCCCACAAAACTTGCCACCACAAACTCTCCGGAGCTTGCCGTCTCCTTGTCTGCCAATACAAATAGTGGGATGTTCCTGTTCTTCAATTTGATGGCTGGAACCTCTATGGTTGCAATTATCCTGTTGCCAAACAATACGTCATTGTTCCTGATCGTATAATAGCTCACCGTTCCGCTGTTGTCTTTCGAGCCTATCACTTTTGCATTGTCCAGAAAAGGCTGGATGGCTTTGAACATTGGCGAGAACATCCCGCCTTCATTTTCCCTCAGATCGATTATCCAGGCCTTGGGATTTCTTGCGTCCAATGACTTCACCTTTTTATAGAAATCACGTACGTAGATTTCCCAGTCTCCATCATTGAAACTGCCTATTGCAGGAACTGAAACGTAAGCAATCTGCTGATGGATTAGGCTGTCCTTCGGGTAGGGGAATGCAACGCCATTTTCCTTGTACGATTTCATATAAAACGCGACAACCTCTGGTGGGAAAAATTTGGAATGATTGTCTTCCAGCTTGCCCAGGCAGTCAAGGATGATGGGGTAGGTCTCCCTGATCGTTTTTTTAGCCTTCAGGGAATCCATTGCTTCCTTGGAAAGTTTGGCCCAATCAATTCTTCCCTTGTTCACCGAGTTCTGCTTCATTGCTGCAATGGCTTCTTCAAGGTATTTTCTTGGATCATCCTGCGCCATTGCTGTTTGGGAAACAAGTAAAAAGGAAATAAAGGCAAGATATAGGAATTTCATTTTTGTCAAGGTTAGATTTTGTAGTTTCAGTACTGCTTTCGCCAGCATGTTCATTCGTCAGGAGGCGAAGTTATGCAAAAAAGCATTCACGCAATAATCAAAACCTCAATTGCGCCAAACAGCTGTTGGCGGCTGGCCTATGGATTATTCCTCCAGGTAATCTTTACAGCGGATAATTTCTCGTTTTCCATCCTGATTTCCGGACAAGTAGTAAAAGAATTCTTCAGGTAAAAATTCAAGGGTGATTTATAAACAGCGCCGTTTTGTTTCTTGAAGGTCTCCTTGTCTGTGACCCAGCCATTCAAATTGGTCTCGTTTTTCTTCATGGCGTTCAGGATTTCTGTCCCTTTTCCTTTTCCGTGGATCTTCTCATCAAGGATTATCGCAAACCATTTCTCATTGTCCCGTATGAATTTGAAACACCAGGCCATGATCTCATTCTCCTCATTTTCTATGATATAATGGTCTGTTTCGGACAACGAATTCAAATAATTGTCGAATCCGGAAGAATCAGCAAACAGCAGCGTAATCGGATATTCATTGTTCCAGATGGCTGTTATCCGGATCTTTTCATTCTCGGTCAGGATTTTTTTCTCAATCAGCTTCATCAGGATATACTATTTGCAGTTTCGTCATTCATACTTGCCAAACGGCTTTTGTCATTGTTGTTGTTGTTGTTGTTGTTGTTGTTGTTGTTGTTGTTGTTGTTGTTGTTGTTGTTGTTGTTGTTGTTGGGAATTTTGTGTTTGGATAAATACCTTTCGTCATGATGATGCCTCAAAGGAGCAATTGCGGTTTGTTGCACTATTGTCCAGGTAGCTATCCTATTTGAAATGTTCATTTGTCCAGATGCTTTGGCTCTTGCAGTTCCCCGTTCCCGAAGGACCAATTTTGTCTCCCGTCATTTTCAAGCAGGACGATGATGATGTTGTTCTTCGTAACGGTTGTGGATTGGGCTATCCTGTCGGCTATTTCTTTATACAATCCCTTTTTTTGCTCCAGTGTGCGACCTTGTCCTGCAATGATCTGGATGAATACGATGTCAGGCGTATGGGCGATACCCAGATAGCTTTCAGGAAACTTGATCTGTTGTGGTGCCAATTCCTCGAGGATATGGAAATAGTCGTCCTGGGGAATATTAAATTCTTGAATCAGGGAATGGTGAACAGCCAGTGAAATACTGTCTTTGGTTGCTTGTGAAAAGGCTTTCGGTAAACTGATCCGTACAAATGGCATGCTTTGGTTTTTTTAGTGTTGTTTGTTGTCGTTGGATCTTTAGATACGCCCTTGTAGACGGGGTCCTATTCCGTAATTTCGATCGTATTGTGCTGTCCCAGGTTCGTCAACCCGATTCTTGTCCAATGACTTTCCGCGGGTAGTGCTGTCGGATACCAATTCCGTTTGGCCTTTACGATGATCAGAAGGCCGTTGTCGTCTCCGATTGCAGTAAACACCTCGCTGTTCTGGTTCTTTTCAAACAACCCAAGCCCATAGTTCCCGATCAGTTCGTTTCCAAATTCCAACGGGTTTTCTTTCACGATTCCGATCTCGCTGATGTTCAGAATCTGCCTGCTGCTGAACGTTTCTGTTTCAGGGTTGTCAAGCCCCTTCCTGGCAATGAATTCCAATAGGTTGCCATTGTTGTCATGGAAGTAGACGGCGTTCGCATTCCAATTTTCAAATGCAGCGATCAGGATGCCCTCTTCTTCCTTGATCAATTCGATCCGATCGGCACACCATTTCACCGCCTCATCCAATTTGTTTTCAGGGATGTTGAAGGCCAGGTGGTAGATGGGATCTGACTCCTTCACGTTCTCTACGAATTCCAGTGTTGAGGATCCGATCCTGATCCTGACGGATTGGGCGTCATGTTCCGCAACAGGCAGCTTCAATACATTTTCATAAAAGTCCTTCGTGGCTTTTAAATCATTGGTCAGGATTTCAATATGGTCCAGGTTCATTTCTTATATTGGTTTTTAAGCTTGGGGTAATCTTGTGGCTTTGCATTCGGGCAGGTACTAGGAACCCAAAGCTCAAATTTACAAAAAACGGACATACGAAGCACTAAACCCGTTTGTGCCAAATAATTTCAGCGTCCCGCTTTTTGTCCCATCAGTTCAGTAGGAGGGTAGCCAAACTGCTTCTTGAACGCATGGGAAAAATGCGACAGGTTCTCAAATCCGGTTTCACAATACACCTCAACAGGCTTCTTGTCCCTTTCGGCCAGCTGGTAATGGGCCAATTCCAATCTTTTCCTGGTCAGCCAGCGTTGAGGCGTGGCATTGAAGGCCTTGTGAAAATCCCGCTTGAAGGTGGTCAGGCTCCGGCCTGTGAGGTACCCGAACTTTTCCAAGGGCATGTTGAACATGAAGTTCTTTTCCATGAAGGCGGCCAGGTCGATCCTGCCGGGCTCTTCAAAGTTGGCCAGGATGGTGTCGATATCCTTGTCGATCGTCCTGAGGATGGAAATGGCTTCCGTGATCTTCAACGAGGCGATGTTTCCCGGAAAGTTTTCCTGCATCTCAAAATAGGGCACCAGCGAGGCCAGGCAGCTTTCCAGCAGCGGATGCCTGTGGAAACTGAAAATCTTTGGCGTGGCCGCTTGTTGCCTTGTATTTTCGTGGCCATAGAATTCCCTGAGCCTTGCGGCCGACAAATGCATCGCGACTGCCTTGTGCGGCAATCCATCCTTTGGCATGTTGATGATCGTGGCCAGTTGGTTTCTTGGAATCAGGAACGTGCTGCCGGCACCGAATACGAAACGTTCATCCGCCTGGATGATCTTCGTTTCCCCCGAAAGCAGCCACACGAGCAGGTGGTCCTCAAAGGCCGCTTCCGTCTTGAAGAGCCTGCCCGTGTAATTGGAAAGCTTGATTTCGGGGTTTATGTAGTTCACCTGATAGTCCATGTGCTAAAGATACGAATATCGGTTAAAAATCGAACGCCACTCCTGTCAGTTCCTCGCTCAATTTCCATAGGCGCCTTGCATTGGTCCCGTCTAATGAATAAGGCTTGATGCCGCCTATGAGCGACACGTCCGAACTTAGAAGTGCCACGTCTGCATGTTCACAATACACGCCGCCGATCGTGTCGAGCAACGGGCTTGTTGCTGCCCACACTGTTGTTGCGGCACCCTGTGGAACGGTTTTTAGCGAGGCCGCCACTTCTGGCAGTATGTTCCCTTCCGCATCGGTGTAGCCCAATTTATGGAACAGGTCGATCGGTGCCTCCCTCGCCAATTCCGTTTCGCCGACAGCACCGGGACAGAGGGAATAGCTGCGCACCTTATGGACTTTTGCGAGCGTATCCAATTCAAGCGAGAAGAGATTGACTGCTGTCTTGGATTGTCCATACCCTTTCAGGGTTTCATACTCCCGGTGCAGGAAATTGGGGTCTTCAAAATCAAAATCTGAAAATTGGTGCCCGCCGGAAGAGACGTTCACCACCCTTGCGCCATCTGCCTTTTTCAATGCGGGCCATAGCCTGGCCGTGAGCTGGTAGGGTGCCAGATAATTCGTCGCCAATTGCGATTCATAGCCCCGATAGTCCCTGCGCAACGGCACCCACATGATCCCTGCATTGTTGATGAGCAGGTGCAATGGCCTGCCCGAAGCCAGGAACTTCTCAGCAAAGGCGTCGATGGAATCCGGGTTCATCAGGTCCATTCCTTCAATTTCGACATTTGCAAGCCCTTCCAGATTTCTTCCTGCCTTTTCAAGATCCCTTGCAGGTACGATGACCGTGGCACCGGCTTCGGAAAGTGTCCTGACGGTTTCCAGGCCGATCCCCGTGTTCCCACCGGTCACGATGGCTGTTTTTCCTGTGAGGTCGATGCCTTTTATGACTTCACTTGTTGTAGACTTCGCATCGAATCCCGAACCCAGCGGTTGTTGTAATGCTCCTTGATAATTGTCGTGTCCCATTGTTTTAAATTTTAAAGTTATGGGGACAAAATTAGAGCGTATGGAGTGTGATAACTTTGTTCAAACGTCCGAATGTGCTTTGTTCAAACGTCCGACCAGTCTAATAGTTCAATGATAGTCCGATCCCAAACCCCATGTCGCTGTCATAATGGGTTCTTATGCCAAAGTTCTGGTTCAGGATGTAACGAAGGCCGGCCATATATTCCTTGTCCGTATTGACCATAAATCCTGCCCGCAGTCTTTTGGAAATCGGAATATCTTCTCGCATGAGTTGCAACCTGGCATTGCCATCGTGATAGATTTCCGCCTGGAAGACAACAAGCATGGGCAGCGTATAAGCCACACCGAGACTGAATTGTGCCCTGCTGTCTTTTGTGTTGGTTTGTCCGAACAGATTTTTTTCTGTTTCGTTGTGCCCCAATTTCCTGTGACGCCAATCAAAACCAATAAAGGGCATGAGCCATTGCATCCTTCCAATATACCGCCCGATATGTGTCTCGGTCTCGTAACCGTGCATGTCGTTGTAACCCAGGCGCCATTCCGTGCCGATGCTCCAGCGTGTATTTTGAAACATCATTTCTCCATCATTCCCATTGGTCGCAAAATCGTTTTGCGCCATAAAATGAAATGCCCTGTCATCAGCAAACAGCTTGCGTTGTGCCGATCTCGGATCTGGAAGCAAAGGATTTGGTGCTTGATCCTCATAGGTGAAAATCCTGCCCATCCCGCTCATCATGTGGTACAGGATATGGCAATGAAAAAACCAATCACCTTCCGTATTGGCATTGAACTCCAAGGTGTCGGTTTCCATCGGCATGATGTCAATTACATTTTTGAGCGGCGCATGATCACCTTGTCCGTTCAATACCCTGAAATCGTGCCCGTGCAGGTGCATCGGGTGCCGCATCATTGAGTTATTGTATAAGATCAGCCGAATGTTTTCGCCTTTTTTGATCAGTATCTTGTCGGTTTCTGAAACTACCTTGTTGTCCAGGCTCCAGACATACCGGTTCATGTTTCCTGTGAGTTCGAAACGCAATTCCCTTGTTGGTGCATCCTCTGGAAGATTGGTCTTGGTTGGTGATTTCAACATGGCATAATTCAGCGTGACAATATCAGAAGGGGCATTGGCATTGTGTTGATACTCTGAAGGGTTGGAATGTCCTGTCTTCAGGTTTCCTGTAATTTCAGGGTACATTACGGCATTCATGTCCATCTGGTTCAATGACATCTGCATGCCCATGTCGTTCAAATCGCCATTCATCTTCATCATCCCGTTCATCATTTTCATCCCTTCAAAGTAGTTCAGTTTTGGCAATGGTGCCGTCAGTTGTTTGATGCCCTGTCCCAGATAAACGGAAGCTGATCTGGTCCGGTCTTCCGCGGTTGCCAAAAATTCGTAGGAAGTATTTTCTTCCGGAACGGTAAGGACGATATCGTAGGTTTCTGAAACGGCAATCATCAGCCTGTCCACTTCAACAGGGGCTACGTCATTGCCATCGGCAGCAACCACGGTTATCTTGCCTCCTGCATAGGTCAGCCAGAAGTAGGTGGAAGCCCCGCCATTGGAAACCTGCAACCGTACTTTGTCGCCTGCCTTGAATTGGGAGAATTGCTGTTCGGTAGTGCCGTTGATTAAAAATTTATCATAGTAAACATCGCTCACGTCCATTGCCAGCATCCGTTTCCATTCATTGGCAAGTTTGGTTTTAAAGTGTCCTGCCCTTAGGGCCTCCGCATAGCTTTGCGTGGTTCCCTTTTTTATGGCAAACCAATCGTTGGCATTGTGCAGCATCCGGTGTATGTTCTCTGGTTTCCGGTCTGTCCACTCACTCAGGATGATGGGAACGGTCGGCAAGTCGTCAATGCCTTTCCTGAAGGAAGGGTCGTCCTCTCTTTTCTTTAAAATCATGGAACCATACATGCCGATCTGCTCCTGTAGTCCTGAATGGCTGTGGTACCAATGCGTGCCGTTTTGGATGATCGGGAAGCGGTAAACGTGTGTCGTGTTGGGTTCGATGGGCATTTGCGTAAGATAAGGCACTCCATCTTCCTTGTTGGGCAGGAACAAGCCGTGCCAATGCAGGGACGTGCTTTCCTTCAGCCGGTTGTGTACGTGGATTTCTGCCGTATCGGATTCGGTGAATGTCAATACAGGCATCGGGATTTGTCCGTTTACGGCAATCGCCCTTTTTTCTTTTCCTGTAAAATTTACAACCGTATCTTTCACATACAGATCATAGCGGATGACTTGTTGCGCAGACAGATTCGGTAGCACCAGGATAAAGAGTGTTGCTGCCAGCAACACTCTTTTGCAAATGGTTTCTCGGATGTCCATTTACAGTAGTGATAAAAGCATCAGCCCGCTCATTGCAATCATCAAGGCATCTTCAATGATGGTGATGGTACTCATGGGCAGATTGAATACCGCACCCAGACAGGCACATTGTATTTTCTTCTTGTTCAGGACACTCTGTAGAACGCCAATGATGCTGAACGTCATTACGACAAATGTTACGGCGTTGGTAATAAGCGGATGGAAGTCAACCAGATAGGCAATGCCCAGTCCTAACTCCACGAACGCATACAGGTAAGCCCAGATAGGAACCCGTCTTGCCAGTACATCGTACATCATGTAACTCTCGGCAAAGCCTTTCAGATTAAGCAGCTTGAAAAATGAAAACACCAAGAAGAAGCCTGCCATGAAATGCCGCATGTACTGCATGGAATCAAAATGCTGGTTGCCAAGCTGGACCAGAAGCGTGACCAGTGTGATGTAAAAGAAGATCAGCAGGACAGGCTTGTAGGTTTCAAGCCAAGATTTGGCCTGTTCCGCCGTTTCATTGTGCTCCAATGCCGAGATCTGGTATTTCGGGTCCAATGCCTTTTGTAAATCCGGCAAGGAAACGTGCTTGTCCATTGTAACGGTTGCGGTGTTTTCATCTTTGGAAACTTCAACCGCGGTTACATTTTCTACCATAAGCAAGGCAGTTTTTACTTTTGCCTCGCAGCTTCCACAGGTCATGCCTGTTAATTTATATAGATGTGTCATTGCCCTATTTTTTAATGGTTTCTATTGTTTTTCCACAAGTCAGCATTTGTGCGCCATAGTAGGGGTTCTTGATGGCATTTTCCTTGCTCAGCCAATTTGCACCTTTGCCATTATCGGCCATTGGGCAATGCTGGTAATAGACAGGCGTTTCGGATCTTGAAATTTTTGCAACCTCGTACATGTTCCTTGACAAGCTCATAAAATAGCCCCGCTGAAGATCGATGTCCTTGGTCCCTGCGATATGTCCCGCATCTGATGAAAGGCCTTTCCTTGCGTTCATCCATATGGTGTTTTCGCCTGCCGTCAATGTTTCCATTTTCACGAGGTTGATGGCATCCAGCAAGTCTTTTGCCTTGGCTGAGGCAATGTTTTCGTCCGATTTTACCAAGGCATCTTTTACCGCAAAATAGCGTTCCGAAACTTCTTCCAGTGGGTTTGTCTCCTGCTTGCCGCCTGAATGGTCGTGTGTTTCTGTTTTTGAAGGTTCCTTTTTTGAAACGGACTTGTTCACCCGCTCGTATTGGCAACATCCGGGAAGATCGGCATATGCCTCATCAGGTGCAAGAAATTTGTCGCTGTCGTATCCTGCCAATGCAATGCGTTTCAGGATTTCATCCTGATTTGTTTTTGTACTGTCATACGTCAGGGTGGCTATCTTGGTTTCCTTGTTCCAATCTATCAGGGCTATGTTTTTACTATTTCCTGCTTTTTCGATGGTGCTTTTGCACATGCCGCAGTTTCCGTAAATTTTTACGGTTGCTGTTTTATCGTTCTTGATTTGGGCATTGCATGCCGTGAAGGATAGCAATACAGTAATTGCCATCAATATTTTGATTATAGACTTCATGTTTGAAAATTTAAAATTCTTGTAAATGATTAACTATGAAAGCAAGTTGCTTGCTTTCAATTGGACAGAGGTAGGGCTGTCATCAGAAGAATCTAGCTTATTTTTGGCGGTAGCCAGATGGAAAGGAAACCTGAAGAAGCATAGGTTTCCGTATAGGGAATACTTTGTGTTTCGGCAAAGCAAGCATTGTGGTTCAATTCGGGAAAAAAGGGAAGGATGCTGTTGAAACTGAAAGCAGGGCAATGGCAGGAAGGGTTTTCACATTGTCCACCACAGCCGTCGTTATTTTCGCTTTCTTTTGAATGGTCCTGTTTGGAACAGTCCTTCTTGTCCGTTTTTGAAGTTCCTTTTGCGCAACAAGACTTTTCTGTTTTTTCAGCAGTGTTGCCACAAGCATAGGTGCGCGTTGGCGTCAAAAAGAAACCAAGCACCACTGCCAGCAATATGAAAATTTGTCTTGTCATAGTTCAAATGCAAAGATACATCTTTTTTCGTTCCGTTGCTCTTGTGCCTGCGGGTAACATGCTGTAGCCTGGCAGATTAAAACAGGGTTTTCCGGACCGGACAAGATAAAGTTATGAAAAAAGGAATGAACTTTTGCAACCGCAATTGAGACCAACGGCTGTTGTACGGTCACTTTTTTTAAGTTCATTCCTTTGAGATTATATTCTACTGCATTGGTTCAAATTTGCTCCAGATCTTCCCGTGTCAGTTCATCTCTTACGTCGCCGGTATTCAGTGTCGTATCCGGTTCGAAAAGCAGTACCGAAACCTCGTTTTCTGCAACGGGCCTGTGCTCCACTCCTTTTGGAACAATGATGAATTCATTTGGCTTCAGTTCAACCGTCTTGTCCCTGAACTCCATTTTCAGGGTCCCGCTTATCACGAGGAACATTTCATCTTCGTCATCGTGCTTGTGCCAGACAAATTCACCTTTGAACTTTGCAAGTTTTACCAGCTGGCCATTCAGCGCCCCGACGATCCTCGGGTTCCAATGATCATGGAACAGCGATAATTTTTCTTCAATATTTATTTTCTGTAGTGGCATGGTTAAAGAGGTGATGGTTTATTTCCTTGTACTCCATTGTTCCGGAGTGTAGTGCTACAAAAACCTATCGCCGGTAGTCAAAGTTGCTGATCCGAGCAAATAGGATATTCCCAGCTAAGATACTATTTCTTCACGAAAAACAAATGCCAGCTTGCCCCATTGTCAGGCAATTTTCAATGATTGGATTTGCTGGTCCTCCAATTCGAAATGATAGGTCAGCACGATGGGGCTGCCCGGAAAACTGCCGGAAATCTCGGCTTCCAGTGCCTGTTCGCTTTCGGAATAACGAAGAGGTTGCATTGTTGCCTTGTACTCCTCGTTTGCTCTTTGGATCCAGTTTTTTATTTCCTTTTTCCCCTTGTGTGTGTGGCCCTCGTCAAAGACTGTGGCTGTTTCAGAGAAACAGGCGGCATAGGCCTGGCTGTCAAAATTGTTCTGTGCCGCCACTAAAGTTGCGATTACATTCGGTAAGTTCATAATTTCTGATTTTTAAATAGTGATTAAATGGTCGGTATTGTTCCCCCGTCAATGATGTACTCTGTTCCCGTGAGGTAGCCGGCCCTTGATGAAACCAGGAAGCCCACCAGCTCTGCCACTTCTTCGGGTGCTGCTGGCCGTCCGAAAGGAATGCCACCCAATGCATCCATTACGCTCTGCGTGGCCTCGTCTATCGAACTATTGGAGCTTTCAGCAATCCGTTCCATCATCCTTTTGGAAGCATCGGTCATGATCCAGCCGGGCGAGACGGTCAGTACCCGGATGCCTTTGGGTGAGACTTCTTTTGACAGGCCCTTGCTGTAATTGATGAGTCCTGCTTTTGCGGCCGCATAGGGCAGGGTGGAATCGTGCAGCGGCAGCCTTCCCTGGATGGAAGCGATATGGAGAATCACGCCGCTTCCCTGCGCAAGCATCTGGGGCAGGAATGCCCTGTCCAGTCGTACAGGCGCCAATAGATTGGTCTGGAGGGTCTGTTCCCAGTCTTCATCGGTCAGCACCGCAAAGCCGCCTCCGTTGGTTTCCGAACCGCCAAGCGAATTGATAAGGAGGTCGAGCCTTCCGAATGTTGCCAGCACTTCCTCCGCGACCTTTTGGGTTCCTTCGGGTCGGCTCAGATCTGCGGAAATAAAATAGGGGGCTGCGGTTCCGATCTGGGCCTGGTCCGTTTCAGGCTTGTTCCTTGCGGTTATGATGACCGTTGCACCTGCCTGCTGCAGTCGTGCTGCGATGGCTTTTCCCGTACCTTTTGTACCTCCCGTCACCAGGGCAATCTTGCCCGACAGCTCGTTGTTGAAATTAAAATGTGTATCCATCTGATTGTTTTTTTATACAAATCTCAGACTTATGTGCAGTTTGCACAAGTACGGAAATACGAATTGCATAGGGAGAAATTTATCCCCTATTGCACAATTTGGAACATAGGCGTAAATTTGTTTTTATGTATGAAAGATTTTACCGAACTTGAATTGCGGCCTTGATCTGATCGGCGAAGTGCTGTACGGCAAATGGAAGATCCGCTTGCTATGGTTCATCAACGAGGGGCACAAGCGTCCCAGCGAACTGCAACGCAAGATTCCCGATGCCTCCCGCAGGGTCTTGAACATCCAGTTAAAGGAACTGGAAGAACACGGGTTGGTGGTGCGGAAAATCTATGCCGTTGTGCCTCCGAAAGTAGAGTACAGTCTTACGGAGTTTGGGAAGACCTTGATTCCTGTGATTTTGGTTCTGGGAAGTTGGGGTGATGAAAATGAGGAATATTTGCGGGCGGTTATTTTACGGCGGTTGGACCAGAAAGGGGAATAGTATGTTTACGTATGCTCGGTGGTGGTGACTAAAAGGTTCTGCACTGGCGAACGGAATGTGAAACCGCCTATTGACATTAGTCATTCAACCAACTTAAATATACCATTTTGAATTATCTGGTTCCTATTTGAAATTGTAAGCCGAAAATCCTCATACCAATTTTCATTAAAGAAACTTAAACTTAGAAAATCTTCACAATCATTGATATTAGTTAACACTAAAAAATCTTCGTTTTCAGGTTCAAACGTAAAATCAAAAATATTTCTGCTGTTAATTTCAAGTATGATTTCTGATTTTAGAAGTTGTATTCCATACTTTTTTGGTTGCTTTGGCAAAACATCCATGAAAGATACTAGTTCAATATTCTGATTATATCTTTCTATGTACCAGTTGTAAAGCTTGTTGAGTTTGTTACGTTTATCTTTTTTCGAATGCTCTTTAATTGAAATAAGTTGTAAGTTCTTCATTTAGATGATGATTGTTTGGAATTACTTTGATAATCAATTCTTTAGCGACAGTTGTGGACCCGAGCGGTAGTGAAATACACGTAGATAAGGTTGAACTTAATTCTCTTGGCCGGATAGAACGAAGTTATAAAAAAGATGTGTTCCGGCAACAAAAACAACCGCAATACAATTAATTTAAAAATAAAGATTGTGTTTTCAAGACAATGTGTTGGGTATTATTGCAGGTCTTGAATAGCTTAAAAAAAGGGGCTCCAGTTGTGGAAAATAAAGTAGTGCTGATCCTGGCTGGTGCTAGCAGGCTGTGAATTTTATTTCCAATACATTTGATAATGGTGCAGTTGGGTATCAAAAATATGAAAGCTGTACCTTTAATCCGATTGATAAAATTGTGCAGTTGTATGATGAGAAGATTGCATTGTATGAAAGGATGTTGAAGGAGAAGGATGAAATGATGGTAAGGTTGGAGAACCTAATCAACAGATAGGAGCGAAAGTAATTCAGTAGTTTATTAAACTGCTGAAATAAGAAGGAGGAACACTACTATCAAAAGTTTGTTGTAAAAGACTAGAATAAAGCAACAAGAATCCGTCTTATCAGTGGCAACCCTTAAAGCCGCTAGTGCCAGCTTTGTAACTTTCGTAATTTTAAAGCGAAATAAGTATATCATTTAGACTCTAATTCAAAATATCCTCTATTGCCAATATCTATCCTGCTCTTTGATGCATCAGTGAAACGTTGGTACTTTATAGGGCATAAGATATTATAGGGGCTAGAATAGTTTTTTTTATTAAGGATAAATGTAAAGTCTCATTATAAGTTATTTTATACGTAATAAAAGTAATTAACTGCCATACTGTTGATATTATGTCAGTTTTTTTTGCTGGCATTATTATTGACGATCAATACGTTATAAAAAGTTCCGTATGAGTAAAAATTACAATATTTTCATTAGTCACTATCATAAAGATGATAAGCATGTACAATCATTGAAAACAAAATTAAAAGCTGAAGGCTATAATGTTAAAAATTTCTCAGTTGATAGTACCAAACATAAAGATGGACGTAGACCAACTGATGCTGTAATACGGAGATATTTGGATATTCGGATTAAGGCATCAAGTACAGTAATATGCCTCTTAAGTCCTGATACACATACACGTCCTTGGGTTAATTATGAAATTCGTAAAGCTTATCTTGAAGGGAAAAAGATAGTAGGTGTTTATACCCATGGTCATAAAGATAATGTAGAACTTCCTTCTGCATTTAAAAGATATCGTACATCAACATTAGGCGCAAATTCTATTAATAAGTTGGGAGAGATAATATCGGGCAAAACAACAACTTTTGAGGATTCTAAAGGTAACTCTTCTCAACCTACTTATAGAACTGAAAGAATAAAATGTTAAGATGAAAATATACTCCTACGTTATTGAACATGATTTCGGGCTTGCACCAAACCCTTTTGGTGGATACTGTACATTAGCCGTTTGCAAACCTAAAATCAGGAAAAGTAAAAATCTCAAAATTGGCGACTGGGTAATTGGTACTGGGTCGAAAGCTCTTGAAAATATTTCAGGTAAATGTTATGTCGGAAAATTGATTTATGCAATGGAAGTTAATGAAATTATATCCTTCGAGCAGTATTGGAATGATGAGAGATTTCAGTACAAAAAGCCTAACTTAAATGGCTCTTTGCAGTCCATTTATGGAGATAATATTTATCATAAAGATAATAACAATAAATGGATACAATTAGATTCCGCACATTCTTTCGAAAATGGATTAACTAATGAGAAGCATTTAAAAAAGGATATAAGTGGCAAAAATGTTATTGTTAGTGAAAATTTTTATTACTTTGGTGATAATGCACCGCAATTACCTAAATCTTTAATTAAAGTTTCTCATACTTCTGTAGGGGAAAAGCTGGTACTTGATGAATTTCAAATTGAATTTTTCAAATGGCTTTCATCTTTAGAGAAAGGAATTACAGGAGATCCGGTTAACTGGATAATTTATAACCAACAACAACTTTTTTGATATGGCATTTTTAGGACCCTATGATTTAATTAATTTCTTGTCTAATAATCCTGTTATCGCTGATAAAGATGGAAACAATCTCTTTGATGAGAATAGAATAGAACAAGCGTCTTATGCTTTAAGTTTAGGAGGTGAGGCATATACTACAGATAATAAAGATAAAAAAACACAAGTACTAAATGAAAGCAATAAAAGGATTAATATAAATCCAGGGCAATTTGCTTTATTACTTACTGATGAATATATTAATGTCCCAACAAATAAGCTTGCTCTAATTTCTTTCAAAGCAGGAAGTAAACTTAAGGGGCTTATTAATGTTTCAGGTTTTCATGTTGATCCAGGATGGAAAGGGAGATTGTTATTTTCAGTGTATAATGCTGGGCCAGCTCCAATTATTCTCGAACATGGAATACCATATTTTCTTATATGGTTTTCAGATTTGCTAAGTGATGCAGGGGAGAAAGCTTATAATGCTCGTAGTAACGATCATCAAAACCAAGGGGGCATTCCTAATAAGTACATCGAAGTATTACAGGCAGGTGACATAGCATCTCCACAAGGAATTATAAAAAAAATAGATGACCAAAATAACTCTTTTGATAATAAATTAGATCGGACAAAATCAGACTTCAATACAAAAATAGACACAACAAAGACTGATTTTAATACTAAAATTGATACCGCAAAAAATGGTTTTGAGATTAAAATTGAAGAAAAAAACAGGAAACTTTTAAATAATGAATATCTATTAAAATTATTAATTGGAATACTTTTTTCGATATTTGTCACAATAATACTGCGTTTCGCATTTGAAATTGATTTTAGTAAAAAAACTGAAGTTGAAATTTTAAAACAAACTGTTGATAGCCTATCAATTGAAAATAAAGAAATTAAAAAAAACATATTAGATATAGAGATAAAATATATAAATTTGTATAAAAATTGGGAAGAACAAAAAATAATTAATGCAGATAAATCAATTAAATAGAGAATCATCATTTGGTAATGAAAATTTACCAGATACTTTATTAGTAAAATTCTGTGAGATTCAGGACGAGATTGGCTACCCTAAAGTGAAAGTAACCTTAAATGGAGAACAAAAAGGTGATATTATAGATGATAACTCTTTTCAAAATGATGGTTATCGATATCATGATGTATTTCATTATACTTTTGCTACATTACTTGATTGGTCTCCTTGTGCACGAGCAATGCTTAAAAGAAAAAGGAAAAGCGATTTAAATATTGATCGAATTGAAGATGGTGCACGAGCAGCAATAACAGAAGAGGCCATTTCATTAATGATTTTTGAAGAAGCTAAAATCAATAATTTTTATCAAGAAAAAAATACTGTATCTCCAACAATCCTAACCATTATTAAACAGATGACTTCAGGTTTTGAGGTAAGGGATAGGACATCAGAAGAGTGGGAAAATGCAATTTTAGCAAGTTATAAATTATTTCGTTTACTACTTAAAAATGGAGGAGGAGAAATTTTATTCGACAGAAAAAACAAAACAATTAATTATAGTCCAGTAGTTAATTAATAAAATATTTTTAAAATTTTTAAGCTGGTTTAGCCAGCTTTTTTTATTGTAGAAATGACCGATATAATAATAAAAAAACAAAAACCCAAGCCTTCAATCGTATATGATACTTATTGGAGATTTGCAGCTGAAAGACAAAATATATTTTTTAATAAAATAGAAGGAACGCTAAAACTCACATCTGACGATATCTTATTAAAACACAAATTTACAAATGCATATAGGGCATCTGATCGAGTAAGCCAATATTTAATCAATAATGTAATCTATACTGAAAATGACTATAACGAAGAAGATATTTTATTTCGAATACTTCTTTTCAAGATATTTAATAAGATTGAAACTTGGGAATTATTGTCAAGTACAATAGGTGACATCCGTGTAAAAACATTTAGCTATGATATTTATTCGCAAATATTGAATGAGGCAAAAAACGCTAATGAAAGAATTTATTCAGGTGCATATATTATGACTTCGGGTAAACGTGAATATGGCAGTAGCTTAAAACATCAAAATCATTTAAAATTATTAGCTCAGGAAGTGATTGATAAATCTCTAATTGATCATGTTTTAAAAGCTAATTCGTTAGAAAGTCTTTATAATCTTTTATTATCTATACCAACATTTGGAAGCTTTTTAAGCTATCAATTTGCAATTGATATTAATTATAGCACTTTGACAAATTTTGATGAGATGGAGTTTGTTGTTCCGGGACCAGGTGCCAAAGATGGAATTAAAAAATGTTTTACCCATTTTGGAGATTATGACATTGCTGACATTATAAAATATATTACAGAAAATCAAGAAAATGAATTTGACCGTTTAAATTTAGATTTCCAAAACTTAGGCGGAAGACCTTTACAACTTATTGACTGTCAAAATTTATTCTGTGAAACAGATAAATACTCTCGTGTTAAGCATCCTGAAATTTCAGGATTTTCCAATAGAACAAGGATCAAACAAATTTATAAGCCAAATTCTTTGCAAATCATTTATGGTTATCCGCCAAAGTGGAACATCACACTATAATTATCTGCTATTTATTGCGGTCTCTATCCATGTTTCGAGATTATTAGCAATGTCGGTATAAGCATTAGATGAACTTGGATTGTGAGTTTTAATAAGGCTTGAAAGTTTTGTCCCATATTGCGAATAAGTATATTCAAAAGGATTAAGCCCTTGTGAACACTTGCCATTTTTCATGCAATTGAGGTTGTGGATGTACACACCCAAAATCGCTCTCCCATCATTCCATGCCTTTTCTATTTCATATTTTACCCATTTTCTGTTTGCTGTTTCTGCTCCTATCAAAACAACCAAGCAACTCTTGTATCTCAAATTTTCATCTATCCAATTTTTAATTCCTGTATCTCCTTTTTTCTTTACTTCTTCCCATTGGTTAGGAGAGACTGGCTCGTTCTCTTCCAATGCTCCTATATTTCTAATTTGTTGAACTCTAAAAACGTCATTATCAAAATGAAAACTGTAAAATATTTGTCTCTTTGCCATGATTAAGCCTTTTGTAATATGTTAATTGCTTTTATTGCATTCGTAATTATTTCTTCTTTTGTAATTTTTTCTCTACCTAACTCTTTTATTGCATCATGTAGTTCAATATTATTCGGATAAAATTCTAGTAGATTAGTTGTTACTTTTTCCCACAATTCTTTAGACACCCAGCCCGTTACACCTATAGGGATTGGAATAACATTATGTTTTAAACATATTTCAAATTCTTCAATCATTCCATTTGAACTAATAACCTCCTGATCTTTTAATTTATTGCCAAAAACGAAAATAGCTATTCCTGCTTTAGATATCATATCATTTCTGTAGCCTGTCCAGATTTCCGCTATAGTTTTTTTTCCTGATTGAATTTGCGGGAATGGACGTAATATCAGTAAATCATCCAAATTTCTATAGTTAGAGTTCAGTTTAAAGTCGATAGCCCCATTAATCACTATATCACCAATTCCCAAACCATATCCAGACACAATTTTATATTCTTTTTCTGCTAATCGATAGCTCAATGAATGAATAAGTTCTTTAGCATTGTTTTCAGTATACGGTTCATAACTATGGGCTGCACCTGATATAAAAATATTTTTTCGTTTTAGCCTAATTTCAATTTCTTTTAATATTTCAGTTATGTCGCTATAATCTTTAATCATAATAGCGTTAATGCCGTAACGCTTTAAATCTGCAATCTTTAATCTTTGTTTAATTTGGTCATAAAGAAAAGCTTCATGATTTTGCTCTGGACTCTTTGTTGTGTACTTAGACTCATCTATTTCTTTAAAAAAACAGTAGTGATTTGGTGTATGCTCTTCAAGTAATATTTTTATCCTACTTAAGATAAAATCAAGATTGGGATCGTCAAAACTAAAGCCAATAAATAAGAATTTACGAGATAATAAATCGCCTCTTAATGCGGTTGAAAAAAGTTCTCGCTTGGTATTGTAATAATCATAGTCATCTTTTGTTAAAACCGCTTCATGTGGAGAATCTTTATCTCCATGCATCTTGTAAACAACAGCATTTTTCTTCTTAATATACCTTGCAAAATGCTCCTTTACTATTTTTACATCTACAATCTTCCCGTCATCTTCAAGAGTTTTTTCAATGAGTTTGTCATAATTGGTTGTCCAAAAAGTATCAATTTCTAGTCTTGAAATTATTTGATGATTATCGCTCCCTTTTTTTAGTGTAGTGAATTCATTTATAATTTTGTCATTAATCTTTGACCTATTAAAGCTATTACAATAATATTGCGCAACGGTTGCTAGATCAGTTTCCTTTTCTACATCCAATCCTATTTCAGAAGCTAGATTTTGTACTAATCCTTTCCAATTAACAAAACCATTTTGGGCAGAAAGTCCAGCTCCTGCAAAAATTGCTGCATCACCATTATTGATTTCTGTTACGAATTCATTAATAAATGATTTTTGTTGTGAGGTAAATGTCATATTCTTCTTTTAATTTTATGTATTAGGTTTAGAACTCAATACTGTTATTTATCAATGATTGGAATATTATATTCCTAATTATAAAACCCGATAGCGCGGATATCCATAACAGTTTGCGCGGATTTGTAATCCGTGCCCCTCCGCTACAGCGCGAATCCCTTCGCGTGTATTAACATTACAAAGGACTAGTAATCTACCCCAAATGTATCAAATCCAAAAACTTCCCCACTTAGGTAAAACACTATTTTTTTATTATTTTTGTCAAACCTAAAACTTATACATTGCTAAAAATTACGGTTTTACGTAAGACACTAATATTTATAAAAATAAGTTCGTGTAAATAATACAAGTGCTTGTTAGATATATTTATGATATTACAGTTTTTGCCATAATATTTAATTATTTTGGGGTTCATATTCTAATAAAGATATATATAACAATACCAATAAAGTACTGAAAAATAATGTTTTAGTTTAAGTGTATTATTTGTCCGGCGAACTACATTATTAACGAAAAACGTTTTCCCCTGCTCACGCGAATCCCTTCGATTGGATTAACACCAAATGTATCAAATCCAAAATCTTTCCCAAATAGGCAAAAATAGAGTCGGGTATGAGTACCACAACGTATTGATTTTGTTATCATCCTTTAAAAGAAATGGGCCGCATTACGAAAACCGTAAGGCAGCCCATTATAATAATTTTAGTAAGTCTTATTTCTTCCCAATCCTATAAACCCTTCCCTCATCCGTCACGGCATACAAAGCCCCATCAAGCCCCTGCGTAACATCACGGAAACGCTGCCTTTCTCCTTTCAGCAACCGTTCTTCGCCCACCACTTTGTTGTTTTCAATTGCCAATCGTGCGATATGCGTACTGCTCAGTCCGCCAATAAACAAATTGTTTTTCCATTCCGGGATTTCACTTCCCGTATAGAACGTCATACCGCTAGGCGACAATACGGGATCCCAATAATACACGGGCTGTTCCAGACCTTTCTTCTGTCCGATATGCTGCCCGATTTCTTCTCCGCTGTATTCCATTCCGTAGGTGATGGTAGGCCAGCCATAGTTCTTGCCGGGCTGGATCAGGTTCAGTTCATCGCCACCCTGTGGACCAAATTCATTTTCCCACAAGTCGCCGGTAACCGGATGGAAGGCCAGTCCCTGCACATTCCGGTGCCCGTAGCTGTAGATTTCAGGCCTTGCATTGGGCGTGTTGGCAAAAGGATTCCCGGGGGCAGGTTGCCCATCGGTCGTGATGCGTATGATCTTTCCGTTGGCGGAATTGAGCTGTTGCGCCTGCGGACGGGTTTCCTTGTCGGAACGTTCGCCCGTACTGAAGATCAGGTAGCCCTGCTTGTCAAACAGGATCCTCGAGCCGTAGTGCAGGTTGCCATTATGCCCAGGAGTAGCCATGTAGATCACGGTGGCCTTTTCAATCCTGCTGTCGTCGGCCGCGAGGCGTCCCTTGGCCACGGCCGTCAGGTTGCCCTCTTTTGTCTTTTCGGAAAAGGTCCAATAGACCATTCGGCTGGTCTTGAAATCGGGAGCAATGGTCACGCCCAGCAATCCGCCCTGTCCGGAATCGTTTACCTCCGGAAGTCCAGTGATTTTTTTTGAAACAGCACCGGCTGCAGTAACAATGCGCATCGTGCCTCCCTTTTCGGTAACCAGCAGTCGGCCATCCGGCAGGGAGGTAACGCCCCACGGACGGTCGAGTTTGTCGGTCACTACCTTGCCCTCATAAGGCGTCTTGGTCGTGACGCTTGCTATACGGGTCTGTCCTGCAAAGGCAGGTTTCAGGTCGCTGTTGGCACGTTCGTTTTCAACCGGGGCGTTGGTTGGAGTGGTGGTCTGGTCTTGGTCGGCAGCCTTGCTTTCAGTGGATTTGTTGCCACAGGCAGCCAGCACAAGGGCGGCTATCAAGGAGGAAAGTATGTTTTTCATAATGTTTTTTTTCTTAAAGATAGCAATGAATTTGCTATTGGCAAAACCGGATCAGGTGTTTTTTGATCGTATTCAGTCCTTGGATGCTTTGGAAATGCGGCAGGCAGGTGTTGCTTTCTGCACTAGGTTGGAAGAGCCCTTTGTGATGTGCGGGCATTTATTCGCCTGTTTGGAATTCAACCAGGAACTCTTTCAGGGGAACATCCTTTTCGTTCCTGAAATTGGTTGTAATGAGGAACTGGTATTTTTTATTTGGCTCCAAGGTCACGGGAATCGTCCAGGACTTCTTGTCCTCTGCCCAGTATCTTTTTCCAGCATTGTTTTTTGGAAAGGCATCTTGCCCCAGGTCACCATAATCAACTCCGGTATTGTAGCCGTTCAAGGCTTCTGAAAACTGGAAGGTTATTGCTGCAATTTTCGGGCTGACATTCAAGCTATTGTTTTTAAACTCCTTGATGGCCACGACAGTTGGCCGGCTTGCTTCAAAATCCGCACGGAGCGCCGCAAGCGGCCTTGAAAAGAAATTCGAACCGTCGAGGAACGCTTCAATTGCAGCTTCATCATTGTAATCCAGTTCGATCATTTTCTTTATGGCCGCTTTCTTGTCCTTGGCCTGGTTGTAAACATTTTCACAGATCTGATACCCGATGTAATAGCCCAGGTCCCTTGTGCCAAAATCATTCGAGGCGTCCGACCAGAGCCATTTGTGCTGGTTGTTCAGGTAGAACATTTCCTGTTCAAATCTTGTCCTGACTTTTTCCGCATTGTCCTTTCCAAAAACTATTGCGGGAACGGCAGATGCCACTCCCATGGCTTTTACCGACACGAACTCTGCAACCCCTTCGTTGAGGACATACGACAACAGACTTTGCGTTACTGGTTTTTGCTGCGTATGCACATATTCGTGGAGGTTCAGCAGGATCAGGTTTTCAATCGGATTGCTGTCAAAATACGTCCTCCTGCCTTTTTGGATGTTTTCAGGGAACTCTGATGTGATCGTATGCTTGTCCGCCATCGCGATTTCACTTCCTATAAGCACCAGGTTGTTGGAAAAGGTACCGTTGGTCCGCAAGGCGCCTATCGTGAAATAAATCTTGGCGGGTTGCAACGAAGGATAAATTTTACGGAGTTTTCCAATCGCGGCTTCCAATTCTTTTGCACTCTTTCCGGCTTTCAGGGTGTTTGGCTTGATGGAAGCCCAGAACTTGGGATAATTGTTGATGACGTTTATATAATCCTGGGCGGTGTAATTCCTTGCCTGCCTGATGGCGTTCAAGCCTTCCGTTCCCTTGGACAGGTAGAGGTCTTCAAGATACTTGTGTTGCAGGATGGAGTCTTTCGTGATGGTGATCTTGCCGTATGCCTCCCAGAACCGATCAATATCGGATGTAACGACATGTTGTGCTTCTGCTTTAGGACTCAAACAGATCAGAAGGAACAGGGAGACGGCTTTAAAAATAGTTTTCATTTGTAATTGTAATTGTACTTGTAATTGTGCCGTTTTTATACTTCGATTTGATAAATTCTTGATTCTTCCTCCCAAGGGTGATAACCCTGTCCGATGTATTGAAATCCATATTTTTCATAATAGCCTATGTGGTCAGTGCATAAATTCAGATGTTTAAATCCGAACGCCTTGGTGTCTTCCTTGGCTTTTTCCATAAGTAATGCGCCATAAGCATTCCCTCTATGTTTTTCTTCAATATAGAGTGCACAAACCCAGGGATATAAATCCATCCTGCTTATAAAATCGTTTGTTATCAATCCGGCACATCCAATTATTTCTTCCTCCTTTTCTAATAAATACCATTGAGGTAGCGACTGGGTAGCATCAATACTGTTTGAGATGCAATCTTTATAAATGACAGGCGAGATTTCAGCCCAACTTTCTTGGAAATACTTTATTGCTTTTTCTTTGTATTCTGGGTTTTGTCTTACCGATAGGATCTTCATCAAAATGGTATTATTTATATTCGTTTCTCTAAAATTGTATACATTAGAAAAATTTAAATTGTTGATAGGTACGAGCAAGATGTTCGCACCAGCGGTGGGAAATTAATCTTGATTGTTTCGTTGGAATTTTATAATTTCAAGTCATGTGTTATTCTAAATTTCGCGCCTTCATTTCTTCTTTTACTGCTTTGTAATTCATCCAAATAGTAATGGCAATGATTGCAACAAAAAGGGGTAAATAAAATAAAGAGAAGCTCCAGCCGCCTATTACCGCTCTGATAATTGTAAATACTATTGACACGATCAACGTCGCAAGAGTAATCTGGTGAGGGGATTTTAGTCCTTTGAATTTTTTCAGTAATTCTTCGTTTGTCAATTCAATAAGTTTTTTTTGTTCCATTGTCAAATTTTTGGTTTTTGTATCTCCCTGCTGGTGCGTTTGTTGGCTATAGACGATCCTCACGATTATCTTTTTTATCCGCGGAGGTAGGGGCATTTTGGAATAGTCTGTCGTATATTGTCCTAAAATAGGTTTACACCAAAAGTGTAAAAATATGGAAAGATTTTCAAAAACATCATCTTCAAAATGGCAATCTAACTATAGTGAAGAATTTAAACGATTTGTTTGCAATGATTTTTTAACAGGAATGTTGACAAGAAGAGAAATTGAGAATAAATATACTATTGGACATTCAAGATGAACTTATTGGTTGAAAGAAATAGGCCTTGATTATTCGATGCCCAGTATTGTATCTTTTGCCGGGGATAAAAGATAGAAGAAATAAATTATCTGATAAACAAGGATAAGAGTCTGTGTCCCTCTGGCTGGTGCGAGCATCTTGCTCGTACACATTAAAAAAATATAGGTAGGAGCAAGAATGCTCGAACTAGCGGGGTTCTTTTATGCTCAAACTTAATAATATTTGAGGTTCCGAAAACTTATGATTGTAAACATACGCTAACTATTATGGATGTCATTGTCTGCATAAGGGTTGTAAATTTCCTTAACCAATAGTACCTCATCAAAATAAGGATTGAAAAAGGCGCCTGCCCTGTAACTTACTGCAATCATAGTATTGGATATTTCGTGGCAGTTCATTTGCAAACCTTGATTTCTTTAAATCTAAAATTTGATTTTTTATCTCCAATAAGACGTTCGAACAAATTTCCTGTCGTCCAAGATTTAAAATCTGAAAGTATTTGTTCCACTTGAGAAACACTTTTTGCAGAACAATAGCAGTTTAGCCATTCTTCTTTTTCGTATTTCCCTTTGAATACAAGTTCGCCAACTTGATTGTATTTCGTAAACCAATCTTTAAGATCAAAGTATTCGGAAGAATTCGAAATTATGGCTTGAAATTTAAATGTAAGGTTATCCGAAGGTTGATGAATCTTGATTGATTTATATTCTGAGATTAAATCATCTCGATACAATTGTTCTCCACAAGGACCAGAAACTTCTAAAATATCTTGATAATGTATCCCGGTTTCTGCATCCGGAAGACTTTGGATTAACGCCAAGTTATTTTTAACTCTAGCATAAGCCTGTTTTCGTTGTTCGTTCAAGATAACCGCAGAAAACCAGCTATCAGGCTCAGACCAGAAGTTTTTGTCTACTTTCATATAACGGTTAGTTTTGAATTGCATCCAACGTTCTCAGACCTTGCGGGGTTACGGATTAAAGCAACCGAAATTTTCGGTTAGATACTGAATTCAAAGATACAAAACCAGTTTTAAATTAACACGATAGTACGGATTTGCAATTTGCAATCCGTGCATGCCATCAAAATCCATAAAAACATCCTGCAACATTAATCTCTCCAAGTACCAATATAAAATGTTAGCAAGCCTTGCGTATCTTTTAAATAAATACCTTCGGTAAAGTTTGATGAATTTTGTGCATTAAGCGGAAATATTTGAGTTTGCGAGCTATATGATACAGTTGTTAAAAGGACTAGAGCTGTCATAATATGTTTCATAGTTTTTCCTTTCTCTTGCTGGTGCGAGCATCTTGCTAGTACCAACGTTGCAGCTGAATTTTCGACTTAAGAAATGTTCTTGAATTTTTAGACTTGGACGGGTTCTAAAAGATAAATTTCAATCATCTGGATGGTACGAGGATCTCTATCCTGCACATTAGGTACGAGTAAGATGCTCGCACCAGCGGGGGGCTCGCTAAATATTAGATTGCTGATTTTACGAGGCTTATTACATCTGAAATCAAAAATCGTTAATCAAAAATCAGTAATCATTTTATCATTTAATCCTTAACTTAATGACATTGAGCGCGAGCTTCTAGCTCTTGCATACAAAATTATTTACTCATTTTGCACGAGTTAGAAGCTTGCACCAGCGAGGAAGTTATTAATCTTCATCCGCTTCTATGTCATTTACACTTTCAACAAATGCTTTCCCTTGAATAATGTCTAAGTAAGGCCGGTATAGGAAAGGAATTTTGTATCTTAAGTTTGGAGTAACACCTATTACTTCAATAAAACCTACATCGATTAATTTTCTAAGAGTCTCCATTGTTTGAGTTAATGATAATCCCCATTTTGCCATTAGTGTTTGAGGAGAATGCTCTGCTTTATCCCCACGCAGGAATTCCATATAAGGTTTTAGTAGAGGAAATTCTGCATAGAGTGTTTGCTCCATTCTTTGCTTACTTACTTCAAAGGCTGCCTCTTTTAAGGCGAACCTTGAAATTAAGATTTCATCTGGCAAATCGTTAATGCCTGTTTCCAGTCTTTTAATTTCAAGACTACGAGCTTGAGATAATAGCTGAATAATTTCTCTAGGGGTGTTAATTCCTTTGCCATCTTTGGTTCTTGAGAAAATCCACTCCAAAGTCGAAAGTTTTCGAGAACCTATATCAACCTGAGGAAGAAAAAATCTATAAAACAACTTTTCTTGTTCATCGATTGAAGATAATATTTCTTCTTTGTTAATGGAAAAAGTGCTAACAATAATATCATTGTCTAGCAAACGTCTAATAATTAAGTTTAACAATGCTTCTTTTGACCATATTATTTGTTGATATTTAGTTATGTGACTGGCTTCTCTAAATCCGTCATTTAAAATACGATTCCAAATATCATCACGTAAAAATATTTTTAATTTTAAATTATTACTGTAAGGCACTAAATCAAGATATGTTTTGAAAAGAGCTTTAATTGCATTAGTTTCTAGTTCTTCACTCTCTAAAAAAGCCACATCTAGTCGGTCAATAGTAATCCAAATTGTTTTTTTATTTTTTTCCAATGAAGATACCAATAGGTCAAAAACATGTTCATAAGGAACAAGTCCTCTTTCAAAATCATTTTTTGTAGGTTCTCCAAATGTTATTGAAAATTTTTGCCCAGAATACATTCCAGTAACTGGATCAAATTCAGAAGTTGTACTTAATTCTTTACTATTTGCGAAGGATTTAACAAAATCAATACAGACTTTCAACAAACTTGAGAGCTTATTTTGAGCAGGAATAAGGTTACAATCCTTAAGTATATCCTTTACTTTTTTTGCCTCATCATCTTCAAATTGCTCAATTGCTCTAGCGGCTATCACCAAAAAATACAATTTCCATAGCCTAATAAACTCAGTATGAGAGGTGGGAGGATCATTAGTAAGGCTTGAAAAAACTGTATTTCCTGCTGGATTTTCTGCTAGTGAAATTAAAATACCTTGGTCGTTAAGACTACCTTCATCATTTACTAGACTCATATATATAGCACTTTTTCCAGCACCTTTAGCACCATATATAACATCTGTAGTTCCATTTCGAACTTGAAGCCAATAGTCGGTTTTTAAAAAATAATCTTTTAATTTTTCAGCTTCTAATTCGGCAATACTTTCTCCGAAGCTCGACTTCTGTAATAATGTCTTTTTATCCATAATGGTCTAATAATTTCTTAAACTTATTTTAGATGCGTAGCCTAACTATGACGCAACCCCTATAGGGTAACGCGTTTTGTACTACCTGTTTTGTGTAATATCTCTTTCGTCATAAAGCTGTTCTGGCTTTTGTCCTTCAAATAAATGGCCAAAGCTTGATTGCGCTTTTTTTAAATAATGTTCCAAATATATCCAATCTAAAATTCTTCCAACTGGGTAAAACCCTATTTTTTCAATTAATTTTTTTCAAACTTAGTCCATTCCGCTAAGCCTCTCTTACTGTTTTCCGTAAAACCCTGAAATAATTTCAAAAAAAAATCACATCCACATCACTACAGGTCTGAATCCAATAGCTGGAATAAGAAAAGTATCAACACAAAAAAAACCTTGGAGAAAAACTTCCCCAAGGCCTTTTGCAATCTATCCGGCTACTGTTACAGTACCGTCAGCTCTCCCAGGTACTGGCTGGTAGATTTGAGCTGGTCATTTTCAGATGTTTTCGTGCTACGCACGCAACAAAGCACTAGATGTTAGACGTATTAGATTTATTTTCTTCTTGGCGCGCTTCTAGTATGCGGCTTCACATAAGTTCCATCTTTTCTATGATATCCCTTAACTTGTATAGTCCCTCCTGATGAAGATTTTTTGCTGGCTGAACTGCGAGAGGAATTTGAGGATTCAGATTTAGTATGATCTGAAGTTGTGCCAATCGAATAAACCGGATTTACTGCCCAACCCTTATAGTTTTTCCATTTGATTTTTCTATATTTTTTAGTGCTGGAAGCTACGTATGCACTATAACCTTTTGGAATTACAACTATAGCTTCTCCGCCATCATTTGTTTTTGCATATATTGGCGTATCTTCTTCAAGATTTACAAAATAATAATTCGTAACACAGGAACTTGTTAGAAACAAAAGTAAAAAGAGAGATAACATTTTTTTCATCATATGATTTTTAAAATGAATTATTTTTAAATGTATAGTCATTTCAATCTTCTAAGGCTGTTTTATTAGAAGATATTCCCCATCAGGAACTCTAAATTGCGTTGGAGGAGGAACATTTCCAGTGTAAATTGTTACGGGCTCACATCTAATAAATATTTTTATAGCTTCTTGATTATTGTATGTAGTTTTTCTTGCAACCATAGAACCACCTAATTCTAATTCTTTATCAAAAAAAGTAAAGTTTACCCTCAATTCATTTGTACCACATTCGTTACAGATAGGTCTGTTTGTTTTGGTCATTAAAGTATTTCCGGAGATGGAATGCCTTCTTTGATTGCCATAAACAGTGTCTAAATCTGAAAGTGTTGATACAATAATGGTACTTCCATTCTTGTATTCATATTCACCGATCAGTAAATCTTCATAATAGCGGCCATTGTATTGCTGCATCTTCTTGACCAGGACAATTTTTAGGGTTATGCTTCCATTTGTATAAATATAGGTTCCAACATAAGGATTTAACAGATTATTACTGTCCTTATAGTAGGCTCCTGTCTGTCTGGTACCATCCTTGTCTTTGATATTTATTATAGGGCTTTGCGAAAATCCAATCCAATAATTTAGTATTAGAAAAAAGATTAAAATAATTGTTTTCATATTAATTGCAAGGGGTTTGGGTTAGCGACATATTTATAGGGCTTAAAGATAGTTTAGTCCAAGAAGTTAAGGAAGGATCTGCCTTCCATAAATCTATCCCTTGGCCGTAAAAGGTACGCAAAAAATCCTGTTCATTTCCTGTAGAGGAATTAAAAAATCTTTCATCTAAAGGTGTAGAAAGAAATCTATTTTTCTCAAAACTATTACACCCTATCAACTCTTCGTGTTCTAGAGATTGATTTATTAATCCAATGAACAATTGAGGATTGGAAATAGTTAAGGCATATACTAAATTGGTTATACCATCATCAGCTTTGGCTATAATCATTATGGTAACATTATCTTTGTTTTGCGGTAAAGAATTTTGATAAATGTAAGATAGAGTAAAAATATCACCCCAAGAAAACATAGGATAAGTATTAAAGGGATGTGTATGGATATATCCATATGTATTTGTGGTAGGTTTAAATACTAGCATACGGCCATAAGAATTTGGAATTATATTATTTTGTGTTACTCCGTTTGAATTCTTTTCAAAAGTTATACCGTTTTCGCCTGGCTGGTTTAAAGTAGTAATTAAACTTTCAACACTTGGCTTGATATTTTGTAATAAATTTTTTAAAACTCCACAAGGGCCAGAGCTTCCTGCCGCCCCGTCCTTCGGTCCCACAGGAGCCGTCAAAGAAGGATCATTCCCAGCAGGCGAGGGAGGCGTGTTTCCAGGAGCGCTTCCACCGCCAGGACCGCCACCGGGCGGGTTGGTTGTGCCGGGAGTTCCACCAGGCGGATCGGTAAAAGGATTTCCGCCAGGTGGCGGACTGTTTGGAATACACTCATAAACGGTTTTGTAATCGTAATAGGCATGCCCATAAGGACACGAGCAATTCTCACCCATTGTATGACGCTCCGGACAGCCGCAAGGAATTTCATCCACGATGACGGTAGCCACGACCGTCCCATTGCAATCTGTTGGGTACAGGTTACTGCCACCACCCCCGCCGCCATTTATTGGCGTGTCAACCCTGTCCAAGGGTGTCTGCAGATTATCAATCCTGAACGTGGTGATCTGTCCGTGAAACGGCATGTTGTTGTCTTCCAGCCAGGCTTCCGTCGGGACATACTTGGTGATGAACATTTTCGTCACCCCTTTTACATCCTCAATGGTCAGGTTATAGAAGATGTTGCCTGAGATGTCCTTGGGCTCGATAAGCATCGTATAGGAGGCATAGTCGCCCCTCTTGATCTCCTTCACCACTTCGGAGATGATCACGATTCCTCCAGTAGAGCCACTCTTTTCGATTCCTCCGAAGGATACCAATCGCTTGTGGCTTTCCAATTCGTACAAGCTTGAAAGCTGCTCGAACTTTTCACCTGCTTCCTCATAGGTAGTGGTCACGATCGAGATTGGCAGGTCCTGGTTAGGAAGTAAAGCTTTTTCTTCAACCAGGCTTTCGTCGTTTTCACACGAGACAGCAAGCAGGCCCAAGAGCAGCAGCATAAAGAATAAAAAATGTCTTGCCAATGGTTTTGGTGTTCCTGTCATACTTGAAGGCGGTTTTAAAGTTATTGATCTTTATTGGTTTGTACTATTTAGCCGGCAGGGCAATTTCATTTGCAGGACTATCGGATCAATATGCTCCTCTTGGGTGCACGGGATCCAAATCTAGACAATCCAAAACTCCCACCACTTAGGTAAAACCCTATTTTTTCAATTTATTTTTCAAACCTAATCCATTCATCTAAGCATTCCTTGCGGTTTTCCGTAAACACTGAAATAATTTCAAGATAATGCAACGTAGCACCTTGCACGTTCCTTGCAACTTCATTCTCCATAACTTTATAAGGAAAAGACAATAGCTTTATAGTGAGTCTATAAAAATGCAGGTTTTTTTATAGACTCACTATAGACTCATTATAGACACACTATAGAGTCACCCCTATCAATCCTGCATTATTTATTCGACAATCCAAATAAAAAAAGCTGCTTCTCTCGAAACAGCTTTTGGGGGTATGGGTGGGGTTGTGTTATTACTTGATCACTTTGAACGTTAAACCTGGCCGCTTTCCAGTTCCGTCCTTGCAAGGTAGGTTCTACTTCTTGCCGGTTAATGTAAAAGTTCAAACCTACAGGCTACTTCTGCAATAAATTCAGGAGCACAACGAGTTTTAGTAATGTTTTCGGGTCGCTGATGGTGGTTTCTTCTGTGAGCAATGTTTTGATTTTAGACTGTACATCGTTCAGCACCTTGTTATACCTTGTGCGGATGACTTTTTCACTTACGTTAAAATGGACGGCGGCTTCCTTGACCGAATGGTTGTTTTCCCAGACAAATTGAAAGATCGCGCGCGTGGTTTCCGGCAGGTGGAGTACGATTTCATCGATAAGGGCAAGGATTTCGTTGACTTCTAATTCTTCTAAAACATGGGAGTAGTTGGCACTGCTCTTGACGCCTTCAAAAAGCTGCTCATCGCCTATGACTTTGGCGGCAGCCGATCTCAAATAATCAAACATCCTATAAGAAAAGTAGTGGATCAGGTATTTTCGGGCTTCTCCATTCTCATCTACCTTGATGGCATTAGGGGTCGACCAGAAGATGATCCAAAAATTCTGCACCACATCGTTGCTGACTTCCTTGTTCCCGGTTCGCTTGGTGGCCCAATTGTGCAACAGCTTGGCATAACGGTCGTAGAAAACCTTGAAGGCTGCTTCGTCCTTTTCGCTGTATATCGCTTCCAACAAATCCTTATCAGAAATAGTCATCTGTGCAAAATTAAAGGTGCAAAGTTAGCAGGTATGTGCTGGGTTTTTTGGCATCACAATGTTATCAATAGGTTATGGAATGCAGTAGGAAATGAAATTTCAGAAAAAAGGCAGACTAAAATAATCGGCTTAAGTTGCTGACAGTATGAGTGTTGATGGTTGTTTAAGGTTTGTTAATGATTTCTTAACTGTGTCGGAGGGAAAAAAAATAACCCTCATTACGATATATAGGAAAGGACATTTTTATAACAGCATCTAATCTGATAATGAAAGAACAAAAAAGCAACAAGGAACAATGGAGTGGGCTTGTTTGGCTCGGTACCATCTTCCGGAATTATTATGAAGGGCAGGCTTCCGAAAAAGAAAAGCAAATTGTAGAAGGCTGGAATCCTGAAAAGGAAGGTGCTCCTGATCTCCGATTCTTGAAGAAAGACGAAGAAACCGAAATGATGTGGGAGGCTATTGTTGCCCAATTGGGCTTGCGAACGGTTGTGGCACATAAAGGAAAGTCTGTTGCTAAAGTTTTACGAAAATATGCCGCAGCTGCAGTCATTCTGCTTGCACTCGGAACGGCCTTTTATTTTGCCACTACTGTAAACCAGCCAGCCTCAACCCAATCCGACACTATAGCAATGGACTACTACCAATCGGGGGCGGGGGAGCGAAAACAAATGCTTCTGCCTGATGGTTCCGTGGTGTACCTGAACAGTGATACCAAGTTGGGAGTTGCAAAGGTTTTGTTCAACAAGGAAAAGAGGGAAATATGGCTGGAAGAGGGAGAGGCTTTTTTTGAAGTAGCCAAGAATCCGGAGAAGCCTTTTGTAGTGCACACCCATAATCTTGAAACTACGGTAAGAGGAACCTCCTTTAATGTAAAAGCCTATCAGGAGCTTGATGAAAGTTCCGTATCCGTAAGAGAGGGAAGGGTAGAAGTGCGGAATGGAGGCAGCCTGCTGGGTACGCTTACACAAAACAAGCAGATTGTTTACAACAAGACAACAGAAAGTTTCGAGGAACACCAAACCAGTTGGGAAGATGCAGCAGCTTGGATGGAAAGAAGGTTGGTAATGAAACAGGCCAATGCTAAGGAATTGAAATTGAGGCTAAGACAGCATTTTGGAGTAGAAGTTGAAATAAGAGGAACGGCACTGCAAGGAAAACTACTGAGTTGTTCGTTCCAAAACGGTGTTACCTTGAAAGAAGTCCTGGACGGCGTGAGCCTGCTTTACGGAATCAGATACGACAGCAGCAACCCGGATAAAGTAGTGCTCTACCAATAAAGAATAGCGAATCATTAATCATTTAAAATAGTAAAACAACACAAGATGTACAAACGTTACGTATTAGCAATTGCAACACTGCTGTTCCTTTTTTCAACAGGCAGTGCCACCGCTCAAACTGCAAACAAGGAATTTCCGGCAGAATCATTAGAAACAAGGCTTGCCAAGATAGCACAGGAGAGCAAGATCAATATTCTTTTTGACGCAACCAATCAAATCAAGGAGTTGAAAGTACCCGCCTTGAATGGCACTTCAAAAACTTGGGAACAGATTCTGGAAGCTTCACTTGAAGCTACTGGATTTACCTATAAGAAGAATGGAAGTTCGTATGCCATTGTAAAAAAGCCGGCTCCCGCTCCGAAGAAAAAGCCGGGAAAGATTACCGGAAAGGTCGTAGATAATACCGCCCTTTCCTTGCCTGGTGCCACCATCAGGGTTCTTGAAACGGGGCTTACAATCTTGGCAGATTCAGACGGTAACTATACCCTTTCTCTGGAGCCGGGAACCTATACTGTTGAAGCCAGTTTTATCTCCTTCCAGACACAAAAGATTACAGGCGTTGCCGTGTCTGAAAATGCTACAACACCGCTGAACATTGCCCTTAAGGAAGATTCCCAGACATTGCAAGAAGTGGTAGTTACGCAAACCTATCAAAAAGCGACCGCTTCAGTTGAAGGAATGTTGCTGCAGCAAAAAAAGGCGGCTCAATTTTCGGATGGTATTTCGGCCGAGCAAATTGCCAGAACACCGGACAGGGATGTGGCAAGTTCATTAAAACGTATAACCGGAGTAACAACTGTAGGCGACAAATATGTTGTAGTACGCTCCATGGGCGAACGCTGGAACCAGGCCGTAATGGATGGAATAACATTGCCAAGTACTGACGCCTATCAGCAAAACTTTTCTTTTGATATTATTCCTACTTCAATTGTGGAGAGTATTGTAGTGAGCAAGTCGGCAACTCCAGATATGTATGCCAATTTTGCTGGCGGTTATGTGGAGATACAAACAAAGGCTATTCCAAAAGAAAACTTCACCAATTTCTCTATAAGCACCTCCTACAATAGCCAAAGTACCTTTAAGGAAAGGCTTACCAAGCAGGAAGGCGATTATGACTATTTGGGTTTTGATGACGGACGACGTGATTTTCCCAGTGCAGGCACGCTTACAGCGGAAAACAAACCAGACTTTGAAGCAGATCCGAATATTTCCATCAATCAGTCAAAGCGATTTACCGAGGATAATTTTACCACTTATAAAACATACGGGGCTCCAGGTACCACACTTCAATTTGGTATAGGACGAACTTATAAATTAAAGGACAACAACAAATGGGGATTTGTAGGATCTCTAATTTTTAAGAATACACAGGAAAAATTAGATATAGAACATACCGAGAGAGGTTCTTACCTGGGTAACTCCGTTTTTTCGGCAGAAAGCGAAACTAAAGCATACTCCACTTTTACAAGATATGGCTTTAAGAACTCAGGGGCCAGTTATAATTATAACTCCACATTGGGCGGTATGTTTAATGCGGCAATTGAGCTTGGCGACCATAAAATTACGGTTCGCAATACAGCAATGCACATCTATAGCAACCAATTGACCCGGATTACAGGCTGGCAAAATTCAGTTTTTGTTGGTGATGTAGTAGATAGAGTGATCTTACCAGGAACATCTGAAACGAATTATCCGGTATATACGACTTTTATCCAAAGTAAAGTGGAAGGAAAACACAATTTTGATAAACTCGAAGTCAACTGGTATGGAGCAGCTACAAATGTTGCAAAAGACACCAAAGACGCTACGTTCTTAGATTTTAGCACGCAAAAAATTGGCGATGATGAGCTTGTTGGCTATGGAGTTTATAATAGTGGTGAAAGACCTGGACGGAGCAACTTTACCAATGATGAAATAAATTATAATGCCGCGATCAATTTTAAGTACCCTTTTAATTTTAGTGATTCTTTTACAAATGTTATCAAAGCAGGATATTTCGGAACGTATAAAAAAGCAACGAACCAGCAGGTAACAGCCAACTTAGAAAACTTTGGAACGGGTAGTACAGATGCGACAACAATTTATGGATCGCTGGCAAGCTTTTTAGACGGTTCAAATTATTATTATGGGGGTTATGGCTGGTTTGCGGGCCTTAAGTATGGCAATCAATATGTTGGAGATGTAAAAGTGCATTCGCCATTTGCAATGCTAGATAATAAATTAGGGAACACGGTAAGATTGGTTTGGGGAGTAAGGGCCGAAAGTTATCTGTACACACAAATTGAGAGCCAGTCGACAGCGGCTGGCGACTTTGTCCAGGACCAAGAAGACAAGCTATGGCAATTTTTACCTTCAGCCAGCTTAATCATCAGTCCTACAAACAAAATGAATGTGCGTTTGGGATACAATAAATCTGTTTTGCGTCCTCAATTTGCAGAACGTTTGAGCATCCCTTATTTTGACCCTATCCGTTCTCTTTTTATATACAATTATACGAATGGAGTCGTTTCAAGCGTAGCCAATAATTATGATTTTAAAATGGAATGGTTTCCTTCTAATGGTGAAATTTTGTCCTTTGGCGTATATCATAAAGACATAGACAATCCAATCGAGGGTGTTGGAGCATTAAATACATCTGGTGCGAGGAATGTGTATAATATGAATTCCGTTAACGCTAAACTTTGGGGCGTGGAATTGGAATTTTATAAAAGTCTTTCCTTTTTAGGAGAAGGGGAAACCCTAAAGGATCTGTTTATTTACGGAAACGCTACTGTAAATGCTACAAAGGTAGTTGGTTATGAAAAAATAGATGGAACAGGGGGACTTTATGAAGCCAACAGGCCCTTGTACGGGCAATCACCCTACAGCTACAATTTCGGTCTGGACTATGTGGGCGAACGCTTGGGCTTTAGCCTTAGGCATAATGCCGTTGGTGACCAATACATACTTGTCGGATTTGATTACGGTGCCGAGGAAATCCGCAAACCTTATGGCATAACAGATGCCCAGGTGAGCTACAAATTTTTTAAGGAAAGAAACCTGGAATTAAAATGCAGCCTCAAAAACTTGCTGGATACGGGCATAGAAACCTACAACAACCTTAATAGTTACAGTAAGAACGTTCCTTCAGAATCTACTAATCCAAGAGAGCGATGGGGTCTGGGAGCCGGAGCTACTGATAAGTTTGATGAAAATCTTGATCAGGAAATGTTTAAGGCAAAAAATGGAAGGACGATAAGCCTGTCAGTTAGTTATTCCTTTTAAGTTTTTAAAAGTCAAACACTAAATAAACAAAAAGCCTTTGGGAAAGCAATTGCTGTCCTTTTCCAAAGGCAGATAAAGACAGCAAACAACACACAAAAAAATAATTAAAATGAAAAAATGTTTACTTTTTTTAGCAATGGCACTGGTGGCTACAACTGCATCGGCTCAATTTACAGTTTGGGAAGATGATTTTAATGATGGAGAAGCAACTGACTGGACCTTACTAGATCTGGATGGTAATTCTAGCAACTGGCTTGCCCGTACGAATCTCACATTTAATGCTGATAATACCGCTGTAATAGATGGTCCCAAAGACATATTGGGAACCTACAATATGGATTTTACTACTTTTCAATATTTAGGCACACCAGAAAACAACTGGGCGATATCGCCTGCCATAGATCTTTCGTTTTATGGTGGTACTATGTCCCTGGTCTTAAACGCGCAACCTGCCATTTATGACGGTCCCCTTCCTATTGTTATTCACGTTTATGCGTCAAATTCGCCAGAGCAAAGTTCGTTTGTATTGATTGGTAATGTAACCATGCTGAGGATATCGGCTGACGAGGAAGAATTCATGGACTATAGCGTTGATTTTTCGCAATTCTCAGGACAACCACAAGTTTATTTTGCGCTTGCTGTTACAAGGTCCGATGATTTTGCAGGTGCCGAAATTGACAACATCAGGATTGATGCCGAGTCTATTTTGAGTATCAAGGACATTGAGGGAACAAAGCCTACGGTGATCAAGCAAAATCCTGTTACGGAAAACTTGCAACTGCAGTTGGGTACTACTGTAAACGCAGGGCAATTGAAGCTTCAAGTCTATAATGTAAATGGCATGCTGATCAAAGAGGCTTCGTATAGTGAATCAGGCCTGCCGGTAGACGATCTTTCAAGTGGGATGTATTTCGTTGTACTAACGGATGATAATGCTACAGAACGATTAAAGTTTATCAAGAAATAAGGATTAGTTAGTTGTTTTATTTCAAGGATACTGCCAGGTGTCATACCGGCACCTGCAGTATTTTTTCAAGGATCGCATAAAGTTATCTACTATGATTCACACTCACACAATTTATACTACAATGAAAAACAAATGTACCAAAATGTTCTTTTTAACTTTGATCTACTTGACCGTTGCAAGCTGCAGCAACGATGCTCTGACACCCGTTTTTGGTGGGGAGCAAGAAATAGGAAAAGTAGTCATCAGCAGCTATAGTGCCTTGGAAGATTCCCTTCAAATAGTGGCAGACGGCAAGGTTCTTGAAATCGGAACGCAGGATGCCTTCAAGCAGAAGATCAAAACAGAATACAATTTTGTTTTTTATGATCACAAGACCGAAAAAATTGACATCATCAACAAAAAAACGAGGGAGACCCTCAAGTCCTACAGCTTTACGACGGATAAAGCCATTGATACCATTTCTTTCTATGTAAACGATGGGATCTGGATAGACGGTATGTTAAAGAACAAGCCGGGAGTATTAAGTGCAACAGGACGTACAGGCTACCGCTTTATATTTCCTACGATGAACCGCTATTCCAACAGTGGCTATGATGGCCCTGTTGATGCCATCATCAAGAAGATAAATGGTCAACTACTTGGAGTAGCGGAAAACATCACCAAGGAAGATTTTAGTAATTATATAGAATTTGCGTTTGCTCCACCACCGATAATCAATGTAGAGCTGGTAAAGCACGGCACCACGGAATCTTATATCGCAGGACAACAGGTAATACTGCAGATGGTGATGCAGAATAACAAATCAAAGCTCATACTCCTGAACGAAAAGGCCAACGAGAGTGGAACTTTTACTGGTGTGGAGGGGAATATCAATGTGGCCGATTATTTTGAGTTTTAAAGATGATTTAATTATGCATAAACTTATTTGACAGCTCCATCGGTACTCCAGATCTCCAAACCAGGCTTGATTCAAGTAGGTAAAAAAAAAGCTGCTTCTCTCGAAACAGCTTTTGGGGTTATTGGTAGGGGGATTCTTATTGTTTGATGATCTTGAAGGTTTCCACCTGGCCGCTTTCCAGTTCCGCCTTTACGAGGTAGGTTCCGGAGGCAAGCATGGAAGTGTCAAGGGTAGTACTGTTGGAAACATTGGCAGCAATCGCTTGTCCCAGTACATTATACACCGTGATGTTTTTGATGTCACCATCGGTTGTGAAATTCAATTTGTCTTTTACCGGATTCGGAAAGTAGTTGAAGCTTGCCTTGTCATGGCCGGCCACACCCAGGGTTTCAATGCAATATCCGGTAATTTCAAAGACTGCATCATAATTTGCCGTGGCAGACCATGCCGTTTGTCCATTATTGCTGTCAATCCTGTTGTAATAGGCTCCAGTTGCCTGGGTAGTCAATTGCCAAAGGGCTTGTACTCCTTCCGGCATGACGGCTTGTGGATTCAGCCAGTACGTGCCTTCTTCGAATGCAAGAGGCTCAGGCAGTTTCAGTACAACCTCATAGACATGATTGAAGCCAAGGTTGCTGTCTATGGGCGTCTGGGATACGGGTACGATGTTTTCAACAAAAAGGAATTCCTCGTCCGGGATGCCACCATCGGCATTGTTCAGGAAGCTCAGGTTGAAAGAAGTAACAAGGTCGGAAGCCGTCCCATCGATGCTGATCTGCATCCTTATCTGGTCGGCTTTGAAGGTGGTTCCTGCGGGTACGATAAAATCTGCCGCTCCCATGACACCGCTGTCGGAAGTGATGCCGTATCCAAAATCGATCGTTGTGATGTCATCCGGATTACCCTGCGTGCAACCATTGTCCCAAACGTTTACTGCTATCTCGTCGTAGACAGTGTCCGTGTCAATATGGGTGGCCCTTATGGTAGCCGTTCCTGGTGCAAGGGAAGTTACCAATCCGTTTGCATCAACACTTGCCACGCCTTGTCCGTCTTCCACCGTCCAGATTACTTCCTGGTCGGCTTCAAGGGGCGTGATGGCTGTCAGCAACTGCAAGCTTGCGCCAATCGAAAGGAGATCCGGGTAGACGTTATTTTCAGTAGACAGCACAAGGGTACTTGCAGCCAGGTTGCTGTCTTGATTGGTAAGGGTGATTTCAATCGTATTGGAGATGGAAGCATTTTCTGCCGAAGAAACCTTTACGGTAACCACGCCGTTGGTGGTGATTGCCGTAAGCAATCCGTTCTGGTCCAATGTTGCCAATGCTTCTCCTGACAAGATGCTCCATACTGCATTCTGGTTGGCTTCCGCCGGTGTGACTGTCGAAAGCAGTTGCAGTGTACCGTTGTCTGTACTGATTTCGGCCGGAATGTTGCCAGCCGTGGTAATGGCTATGCTTTCCGCTGGTGTCAGTGCCATGTTGCATTTCTTGACACTCACTTTTCCCAAGGCGGAATCTACAAAGGCAAGATACAGGTTACCCAAGGGGTCTATGGCCAGGGAGTTGTTGGTTGCCTGTCCAACAGAAGCAAAACCTGTTCCTGCTTGCGACCATGCATCAGTCCCTTCATCATAAGTAAGGACATAGTTCTTAAGGAAGTTTTGGTCTTCCCAATTGCTCACGGCTACATAGACCTTGTCGTCCGTGTTCACGGCGATGCTGACGTGCTGCACCCTGCCAGCAGTGAAATTTTCACTTCCAAGCTGGATCCATGATTCACCATCGTATTTTTTTACGTTCAATTTATTGCCGCCGGCCGAATTGGACACGTAGGCCAGGTATAAATTGTTGTTGCTGTCGATGGCAAGTGCAGAGTTGTAATTCTCGCCGGTGGCTGCCGGTGCGAGATCATCCTCAACAACCGAATACCATTGATCTGAAGCTGTGGCGTTGACGTCGTTCTGGTACACGTGCACATAGCCGTTATTGTTGAAGCTTGCATAGATCTTGTCGTTGGTTCCCACAACCAGGTCAAGAAAGGTAGCAGCACCCAGCAGGAATCCCGTATCACCCACCTGGTCCCAGTATTCGTGATCACTCGACAGCCTTTTTACGCTACCGGAATTATCACCGCTTGCTATAAAAAAGGTATTGTCGGGTGCTATGGCAGAAGCCTGCCAGTTCACATTGATGTCGGTCACGTCAGGCAATTGCGTCCATACGTCATCCTGGAATTTCCTTGCTTCCATACCTACTGCAGGCCATGCCTTCTGGTTGGTGAAAAAAGCAGTACCCATATTGTCCACTGCAAAAGTATTGTAGGTGCCGGTACCAGACGTAAAGCCAGGGCCTTCTCCAAGGTAGGACCAGCTCGTGCCATCAAATTTCTGTGCAGAGGCATTGGTTACCGTTACATCATAATAGGAAACAAATAGATTGTTTTGAGTGTCAGTAAAAAGATTCAATCGGCCCGCACCACCTCCAGAGATTCCTGTTGGATCACCAACAGCTTCCCACACTTGGGCATGAAGACCTATGGAAGCCATCAGGCACAGGAACATAAAAAAATAATTTTTTTTCATAATTCGTAATAATTTAAAAGGTTGTGAAATAATAGGCCGCAATTTAGCTTCTTGCATAATAAATTAACGCAATTGCACCTACTCCAAAGCTTACCGAGCCATAAAAAAGAGCTACACAACACATACTCTGTGTTGAGAACCAGTATGTTGGGTATTAGATTTTATTGAACCAATTGTAGAGGTCCGTGGAACTTGGAATATCCAATCTCTTCCGGATACGGTGCTTCTTGTTCTGTACGGTCCTTGGCTCGATGAATTTCAGCTGTGCTATTTTCTTCGTGGAAAGGTTCAATTTCAATAACGAACAGAACTCTATTTCAGAAAGGGAGAGGTCCGGATTGATGTGCAGCAATTTTTCAGAAAAATCAGGAAATGCCTTTTCAAAGGAGGGCAGGTAGGCAGGATCGTTCTTGCCGGCCAGATGGACCAGCCTATCATAAGTTTCAATCAGGCTGGTCTCTGGCGTATCTTTATGCGCTTTCCTTGTTTTTAAGAAATACAGGAGAAGCGCGATGATGAAGACGGTTGCAAGGCCCAGGCTGATCAGGATAAAAGGACTGTACTTTTCCTGCGGTTCCGTTTTATTGCTGATGACCTTGTGGAGGGATTTGTATTTGTTCTCCAGCGACCTTATTTCCAATTCTTGTGCCTTGTCCTGAAAAAAAGCGGCCGAGTCAGGCTTGCCAAGATTTTTATAGATAAGGCTTATGTTGCCGTACAGGTCCTTGAGGTCCTGTACTTCCTTGTTTTGATTCTTCAGGGTATTTGCCTTGAGGAAATACTTCAGGGCGGCCGTATTGTTTTTCTTTTCCTGATAGATCTTGCCCAGCAGGTAATAGTTGCGGGTAAGAATGCTGCTTTCCTTGTCGCCTGGCTCCAGGGCCATGGACCTTTGGACATAGTATTCGGCAGAATCAATGTCAAACTGCACATAGATGCTGGCAATATTGGAGTAGTTGACGTATTGGAAGGCCCGGATGTTTTCCGGATTCTTGATCCGCTCGTAGCCCTTTATGGCAATCTGGTAGCGCTTTACTGCTTCCCGGGGATTTCCCTTGTCGTTGAAAACGTTTGCCTGGCTTATAAGGATGTTGGTCCTGGTAAGGAAATCCTTTATGCTCCTTACCTCTGTTTTTTCTATCAGTGCCAATGCCTTGTCGAGTTCCACGATTGCCTTGTCGAACAATTGATTCATCGAGTAGGCCTCTGCCAGATAGACGTGCGACATGGCCTGGGCATTGTAATTGTTGAAGGTGGCCGCCTTGTTTTTTAGCTTTTCAGTGGCCGTAATGAGGTTGTTGACATCTTCCTTGGCATAAAAATAACGGCATCTGCGGTCCAGGATGGTGATGATGGAACTGCTGTCCTGCAGCTGTTCCGCCTCTTTGAGGAGTGTGTTCAATTCAGAAAAGGCCTTGTCCAGGTTACTCAGGAATACCACCTTGTTGTCCGATACCTTTTTTCTGAGAACATCTTGTGCACGCTGCGAAACGGCACCTGTCGATAAGAAAATAAAGGCGATCAATAGGATGTATCTGAGTCCGGTCATCTGCTCTGTTGCTGTCAAGCGCGTTGCATGAAATTGGCAATGCTTCGCAAAATTAGTCATTTTATCTAGACAAAACTATTGGCGGCGGTATTGAAAGTTCCAGGTTGTTTCTACGGCCTCTTCAATAATTCTTCAGGAAAGCCGTCAAGCTCTGATTCTCTTCCAATCCTAGTTTTTTGCGCAGTCGGGAACGGCCCACCAGAATACTGTTCGGGCTTTGCTGGGTAACCGACGAGATTTCCTTCGCCGAGAAATTCATCTTGGCAAAGGCACAGAGCCTGATCTCGTTCTTGGTCAGGGTAGGGAATTCGTGGAGCAGTTTCTTGTAGAATTCCTCGTCGGTTTCAATAAAGAGCTTTTCAAACTCCTGCTTGTTGAAGGACTGGTTGCCTTTCTTGAGGTCCAGGATGATGGTACTCAGCATCTTCTTTGTAGGACTGTCGGATATCGACTTGAGGTGGCTGAGCTCCTTCTGGGTGGCATCAATGCGCTCGCTCACCTGGAGCATCTGTATGGCATTGCTGGTGAGTTCCTTGTTCTTGCCTTCCATCTTCTGGAGGAGCAATTCGTTTTCGATCTCGCGCTGGTTGGCCTTGGTCTTCTGCAGGCGGTACATCAGGAAGACAATCAAGGAAACGGGCAGGATCAGGATAAAGCCAAAGATCAGGATGTTTTCCCTCTTTTGTGTTTCGGCGAGTGCTTGCTGCTGCTTGGCCTTCTGTTCGTTTTCAAATTCGAGGAGTTCCACCTTTTTCTTGTTCTGCAGCGTCAGGCTTTCTTCCGAAAGCGAATTGGCAATTCGCAGGTATTCTGTTGCCTTCTTGTAATCGTTCCTGCCTTCGTATAAATCGGCCATCAGCCTTGAAGCTGATAATTGTATGTCATTGAGCGGTATTTCCTTGCCCATGCGATAGCTTTTTTCAAGATAATAAATGGCAGAATCATTCTTGATCTTGCTGTAATTCTCACCCCGGTTATAGTACAGGTAGGCCAATTCATTGGTCAGCTTTGCTTTCCTTGCAAGTAGGATTCCCTTGTCGGAATAATAGCGTGCGCTGTCCAGTTGTTTTGTGTTGTGGAAAACGTTGGAGAGGTTCTGGTAGGTGCTGACGATTCCCACCGTATCTTTTAGCCGGATGCTGTGCTTGTGGTAGATATGGAACATTTCGAGCGCCTTGTCGTAATGCCTGCCTTCCATTTCCAGGACGGCCAGATTGGAGTAGACCAGGAAAGCTTCGACCTTTTTTTCTTCCGACTTGCCTTTTGCGATTACATTCCTCAAGCTTTCAACTGATTTGTAGAGGAACTTCCTGGATTTTGTAGAATCGCCCAGCTGCATATAGGTGCACCCGATGTTGTTGTAGATGTAATGCAGCCTGAGGGTGTCGACCTTCTTCTGCAACGCCAATGTCTTGTAGAAATAATCCAGTGCCAGCAGATACGATTGCTGCTTGGAATAGGCGGAAGCCGTAACCTCGTACAATGTTACTTGCTGTCTTGGCGTGATCTCGTCCTTGTACTGCAAGGCCTTGTTGATATATTGGAAGGCCTTGTCGGGATTTTTGTTGATGTTGTTGGTAGCCTTGGAAAGCAAGTCTTTTACGAGCACGTCACTCTCGGAAGGTTTACCGTTTTGTGCTGCTACACGGCCGCTCGTTGCAAAAAACAAGAAAAAGAGGACAAGCAGTGGCAACGAGTTTCTAAACACGGATATTTTTTTTCAAATATACAAATATATAGCGTTGGCGAAAACAAGCCTTGTTAAAGTTGTAATCAATTGTTAATAAATAGTTTATGTTTAAATGTAATAAAATGTAAGGGGCCTTTTTTAGGATGTAAGGAATTGTAAGGGACAATTGCAAGTTATTTTTTAAAGGCCGGAATACATTTGAGGCTTATTAATAACCATTATTACTGATTTATGAAAAAAATTACGTTTCTTTTCTTTTTGGCCTTGATGGCCATCAAGGGTCACGGACAGTGCCTGGGGAATTATGCCCTTACTACTGTGGCTTCAAATAATTCGGGTTTTGAGCAACAGATTTCTGCCTATGCGTATACCACGGGTGATGTTGCCACCATTACCGACCTGCTTGTAGGGAAAGATTATACCTTTACCTGCAGATTGGACACCACGGAAAAATACATTACCGTTACCGATATGGATAATATCGTGATTCAACACGGGCCATCTCCCTTGAAGATTTCGGCTATCGCCAATACATCTGTAAAGGTGCATTATTCGGACGATGCTGATTGTGGTGGAAGTCCCGGTAACAACATAGTAGCGATCAAGATAGAATTAAGCTGCCCGGTACCCGTGGCTGCTCTTGTATACGATATTACTACGACCGGCGCAACCTTTTCATGGGAATCAGTAGGAAGCGAGACAGCTTGGGAAGTAATTGCCTTGCCGGCTGCAAGTGCCGCTCCTGCAAATGACCTTGCGGAAGGGGTGTCTACAGTAAATGACAATCCTGAATTTACGGCTGAGCTTTTACCGGCTACAACGTATAAGTTTTATTACAGGGCGGTTTGTGCTGCTGATGAAAAGAGTCCATGGAACAGTACTGCCGCTTTCACGACATCGTGCGAGGAAGTGACTTACTTCTCTGAAGGATTTGACAGTTCCACAACCTTGCCTGTTTGTTTATCAAAAGTAGGAGCTCAAGGAAATGTCGGAGTCCAGTCAGATTCTTCTGCTGGGAGTTCACCGAACGTCTTGTACATGGCTTCGGGAGGAATCCTTTCATTGCCGGTAGTGAGCAATTTTGCTGAAGCGACCCACAGGATGAAATTCAAATTGAGAAGCATCTATACCGTTGGCGGAAGCGTTGAGTTTGGTTATTTGCTTGATCCCCTGGATGCCACCTCGTTTGTAGCGCTTGAAACGTTCGCTACGAACTCGTTGACGGAATACAATGACTATACATTTGAACCGGATGCCAATACGGAAACAGGAAATTTTGCTTTCAGGCATTTGGCTGCCGGCAACTCGGTAGTCTTGGATGATATCATCTGGGAACCAATTCCTGCATGTGATGATGTTACCTTGCTTAAAATAGACACTTTTACAAGTACTGCGGCAACACTTTCATGGACTTCTGAAGACAGTTCATGTGAGGTAGTTTACGGTGTTGCAGCAACAACGGTCAATCCGAATGGCTTGACACCACAGGTTGTAGATCAAAATTCAGTAGGACTTTCCAATCTTGCAGCAAGTACGGCTTATAAAGTTTGGGTGCGTTCTGTTTGTGGAGACAATGCTTATGGTGCATGGATAGGACCGAAGTTGGTGACAACTACTTGCTCGCCAGTAACAACATTCTCAGAAAATTTTAATGCTTCCAACACTATTCCGACTTGCTTTAAAAAGGTAGGCAATGGAGGTAATGTCTATGTTCAGTCTTCAGCACTGAATATTTCAAGTTATGAAGATGGAAATGCAGGTAATGTGATGAGTTATGGAATGATTTCCCTTCCAGCAGTAAGCAATGCAGCTGCAGGAACACACCGTTTGAAGTTTTTAATGAGATCTTCTGGAAATGTAGGAGGTGTTGTGGAACTAGGTTATATGGAAAATCCAGAGAATGTAAATTCTTTTACAGCAGTGCAAGCTTTTACAAGCAACTCAACTACCGCTCAAACGGTTATTTATATTCCAGCTGCAGGAGCAATTACTTCAGAAGTAATGGCTTTCAGACATACAGGCAATCCAACTTATACGGTTGTGATTGATGATATTGTTTGGGAAACGGCTCCCGCTTGTGGAGATGTTACCGCTGTTCAAGCAAGTGCTATAACGAACCAATCTGCTAAGATTTCATGGACAGGAAATAGTGAAACACAGTGGCAAGTTGCCTATGGAGTTACTACTGTTACCGATCCGAATACATTGACTCCGGTTGCCGTGAGTGATTTGTCTACAGCAATCTTATCCGATCTGGCTGCGTCAACTACCTACAAGGTATGGGTGCGTTCTAACTGTGGTACTGCGGGACTTGGTGCCTGGATAGGACCGGTACAGTTTACCACCGCATGTGATCCGGTAGCTGGTTTCTCAGAAAACTTCAATGCTTCAATGAACCTGCCTGGCTGCTGGACAGCATTTGGAGGTTTCATGACCACGGATTCTGGTAATAATGCTTATTACTTGGCGAATCTTGCTGTTTTGGCAACGCCACAAGTAAGCAATGCAGCAGCGGGAACGCACCGTTTGAAGTTCAAGGCCAAAGCCATGTACGATCTTGGAGGAACGGTACAAGTAGGATACATGACCAGCTATAACACGACAGCTACATTTGTACCACTGCAATCTTATACACCTACTTCTACCACTGTTTTTGAAGAGTTCTATGCAAATATGGGAACTGTGCCAACAACGGGTTATTTGGCAATCAAGCATAATGGAGTTTCCTATAATGCCGTAGCTGTTGATGATGTGGTTTGGGAAGCATTGCCAACTTGCGAGGAAGTTGGTGCTCTTGCCATAGGAGCCTTTACAAATACTACCGCTACAATAACTTGGGAAGCAGAATATTCTACAGCATGGGAAGTTGTTTATACAGAAGTTGCTGATGAGACAGATCCTGCTGATCTGACACCGTCGCTTGCTGATGCTGAAACTTTTACTTTCGCGGGGCTTGACCCCGATGTGACCTATAAAAGCTGGGTACGTTCCGTTTGTGCTGATGGCCTTTACAGTGCATGGGTAGGGCCACTGGAATTCAAGACTACTTGCGATCCTATTGCAGATCTGCCATGGATGGAAGATTTTGAAAGTACGACCCTTCCTGATTTTCCGGCATGTTGGACCAAGGAAAATGGAAATTGGACGATGGTAGACCAGGTGGAACTTATAAACAATCCGTTTGTTCGGACTACGGCGAATTCTGGGAGCAAATATATAAGATGCTACAACGGGGCGGTTGACAACCATATGTGGACGCCTGGTTTTGAATTGGAAGCAAATAAATCATACGATTTTTCTACTTTCGTGCAAGGTGATGGATACGACGGATGGAGCGTTGCAATGGTGTACAATACCATTCCAAAATCACAAGGTGCTGTCCAGTTTGGTGAAACGTATGAAATTCCAGCAGGAACAGGTATGCAACCCTACGAAGAAATGAGAGAGGCTTTTGTGCCGACAGTTTCCGGAACCTACTTCTTTGCAGTTAAAGTGAATGAAAATTCTACAAGCAATCCTTTTTATATTGCTTTTGATGATTTTTCTGTAGAAGGAAGTACCTTGGGCAATCCTTCTTTTGAAACGGGCAAGTTCAAGGCTTATCCAAATCCTGTAAACGACATCTTGAACGTGTCTTACGCGGAAAACATAAACAATATTGAAGTTTACAATCTGTTGGGACAAAAGGTAATCACCAAGACAATCAACGCCAGCAAAGGGCAGCTTGATATGTCTGATTTACCGGCAGGAAGCTATCTTGTAAAGATAATGGCTGGAAATCAGGTGCAAACCCTGAAGATTATTAAAGAATAATGTGATTGGCATTCAATAGGTTGTTGGTTAATCATGAGGCCCCCGGAGAAATCCGGGGGCTTTTTTTATGGTTGCCGTTCAAGTGGCTTGCTGATCTCATCGAAAATGAAACCTGTCTCATAATCTACAGGAACCTCTTTTACATAAAAAGGTATGCCCATATAGGTGGCTTTCAAACCCCGGCCCAATCGGAATTTACCGTCTCTTTTCAACAGTATGATCGGAGCTATGCTTTTGCTGCCGCCATATGACAGGTATTGGTATTCACCTTTCAAGGTATCGCCGTAGATTTGTCCCCTTACGGCTCCCGAATCTTTTCCGCGTTTTCCGTATATCATTTCATACTCGCCATAAAAGCGATTCTTGTAGATGGTTATGGAGAGCAATGCGGTGTCTTTTTGGTTGATGGCCCGGTAATACTTCTTGCCTCCATTGGAATCTTTTTCGGTACATCCAAAAAACAATCCCGTAAGAAATAGGATGTATAGGGTAGCTGTTCTGATCATAAGATAGGTTGAGCATATAAAACGACCAATGGGAAGTTATAGTATGCAGATTTGTTTTTCAGGAGGATTATTTGGGCCGTAAACAAAAGTTAAACTTGTTACAAATACGTTCCGACTCATCGAATCTAATCTTAAATTTATATAGCCACCCCTTTTATCGGCCTTGTAAATTATGAAAGAACCACTCCTAGCCTTCAACGACAAGGGCATCTATTGCAAGCAGGCAGACGTCTACCTCGACCCGTGGCGGCCTGTCACCAATGCCATCATCACGCACGGCCACGCCGACCATTCACGCTGGGGGCATCAAAATTACATCACGCACCATACAAATGTTCCAATCATCAAGCACCGACTCGGTCCCATAAACGTCACGGGAAAGGACTGGAACGAAACCTTTACGATCAATGGCGTGAAATTCTCGCTTCATCCTGCAGGACACATCATCGGTTCCGCCCAGATCAGGGTGGAGTACAAAGGCGAGGTCTGGGTCTTTACAGGCGATTATAAAACCGAAGACGACGGGATTTCAACTCCCTATGAAGTGGTGAAATGCGATGCCTTTATCACGGAATGCACGTTCGGATTGCCGGCCTTCAAATGGACGCCACAGGCAGAAGTAATGACCGACATCAACAATTGGTGGGCAGAAAACAGGGCGGAAGGAAAAACATCCGTATTGTTCGGCTATTCCCTCGGGAAAGCGCAGCGCCTTTTGAAATACCTGGATACCGATATCGGAAAGATATACACCCACGGTGCCATAGAGAACATGACCGAAGTCTTGAGGCCGATGGTTGATTTTCCAGAAACCACAAGGGTCACGAGGGAAACCAAGAAAGAAGATTTGTTGGGGAATATCGTCCTCGCTCCGCCGAGTGCCCACGGAAGCACGTGGATCAGGAAAATGACGCCTTTTGTTACTGGTTCTGCAAGCGGCTGGATGGCGTTCCGCGGAGCCAGAAGGAGACGGGCAGTTGACAGGGGATTCGTATTGAGCGACCATTGCGATTGGACCGGATTATTGGAAAGCATCAAGGCCACCGGAGCCGAAAAGGTGATCTGCACCCACGGTTATTCGGACATCTTCTCAAAATACCTGATCGAACTGGGCTACGATGCCCGGACCGCCAACACGCAATACGAAGGCGAATCAGGAGAAATGGACTCTATGAGGGAGGAGGAGGAGAGGGAATAGAGGGAAGAGGGAAGAGGGAAGAGGGAAGAGGGTAGAAGGAAGAGGGTAGAAGGAAGAGGGTAGAAGGAAGAGGGTAGAAGGAAGAGTAAAGAAGCAAGAAGCAAGAGAAAAGGAATAAGAGAAATGCTTTGCGACTTTGTGTCCTTGCGAGAAAATAAAAAAAGCTTAGTGAACCTTGCGTAAAACCTTTGTGCCCCTTTGTGGTTAAATTAAAAAGCGGTTAAATATAGGGATGAAAAACTTTGCGGTTTTGCGTCCTGCGAGAGAATAAAAAAAGCTTAGTGAACCTTGCGTAAAACCTTTGTGCCCTTTGCGGTTAAACTAAAGCGTTTAAATAAAACATATGAAAAACTTTGCCGAACTCATAAGATCCCTGGACAGTTCCAACAAGACGTCGGTAAAAGTGGACGCGCTTACCAATTACTTCAGGAATGCAAGCGATGAAGACAAGGTCTGGACCATCGCCATACTTTCCCACCGTCGTCCGCCACGCCCGGTCAATACGACCTTGCTGCGGCTATGGGCAAATGAATTGGCGAATATCCCCTTGTGGCTGTTTGAAGAAAGCTACCACATCGTTGGCGATCTGGCCGAGACCATCGCACTCGTGATCCCGACCACGAAAGAGCATTCCGAGAAAAGCCTGACCGAATACCTCCAGGAAATCATCGCCCTGAAAAAGAAAACCGACGAGGAGAAAAGGGCCTACCTGCACGACAATTGGCTGGTCCTGAACTATTACGAGCGCTTTGTCTTTACCAAATTGATCACTGGAAGTTTCCGGATCGGTGTCAGCCAGAAACTGATGACAAGGGCCTTGTCGAAAGCCGAAAACATCGAAGAAGATGCCCTGGCCTATAAGTTGATGGGCGATTGGAATCCGAACACCGTCAGCTTTCAGGAATTGATACTGGATGAAAAAAGCAGCGACTATTTGTCAAAACCCTATCCGTTTTATCTGGCATATCCTATTGAGGGAGAAATATCCAATCTGGGAAATCCCGAGGACTGGAGTGCCGAACACAAATGGGACGGCATCCGCTCGCAGACCATCATCCGCGACAACGAAATCTATGTGTGGAGCCGGGGAGAGGAATTGGTTACCGACAAATATCCGGAATTTGCCTCATTCATCGGAGTCATTCCGGATGGAACGGTGATCGATGGGGAAATCCTTCCTTATTTGAATGGTGAAATCGGAACGTTCAATGACTTGCAAACCAGGATTGGCAGGAAAACAGTTTCGCAGGCCATCTTGAAAAATTCCCCTGTTGTAATCAGGGCTTATGATTTATTGGAATGGCAGGGCAATGATATAAGAAATCGTCCTTTTGAAGAAAGAAGGGTTTTATTGGAAAAATTATACGAAGGAATAAAAGAGAAGAATATTCCGCTTCAACTTTCAGAACGTGTTTCGTTTTCCTCCTGGGAAGAAGTAGTGGAAGAAAGGATCCGTTCCAGGGAAATGAAAAGCGAAGGCCTGATGCTGAAAAGAAAAGATTCCCCATATCTCGTAGGAAGAAAAAAAGGCGATTGGTGGAAATGGAAAATAGAACCCCTGACCATCGATGCTGTCCTGACTTATGCGATGCGGGGCCACGGAAGAAGATCCAATCTGTTCACCGATTACACTTTCGCCTTATGGCAGGACAATGAAAATGGCGAACGGGAACTGGTCACTTTTGCGAAAGCCTACTCCGGTTTGACGGATGCCGAATTCAGGATGGTGGATGATTTCATAAAGAAGAATACCTTGGAACGTTTTGGTCCCGTCCGGAGTGTTACGCCGAAACTTGTCTTCGAAATCGGCTTCGAGGGAATTGCACTTTCCAAACGGCACAAGAGCGGTGTAGCAACCCGTTTTCCAAGAATCCTGCGATGGCGCATTGACAAGAAAATAGAAGAGGCAAATTCTATTGAAGATTTGAAGGGTATGATTGTTTAGGGGAGTTTGAAGTTAGAGTTTAGAAGTTAGAAGAGGGAAGAGGGAAGAGGGAAGAGGGAAGAGGGAAGAGGGAAGAAACAAGAACTTTGTGACTTCCCGTCTTTGCGAGACAATGTAATATAGATTACAGATATGACGTAGGTTTAAAATTATAGCTTTGTGCACTTTGCGTATGCCTTTGTGCCCTTTGCGGTTAAATAAAAAGTAAACTATTAAGATATTAAGTTCCATTAAGCCAACTAATCTTAATTTTCTTAATCCCTTAATGGTTCAAAAAAAAGCGAATATCATTTGAAGATTTGAAAAGCATGATTGTTTAGGAAGAGTTTAGAATTGTGTAAAGAGACCAGAAGCAAGAAACAAGAACTTTGCGACTTCCCGTCTTTGCGAGACAATGTAATATAGATTACAGATATGACGTAGGTTTAAAATTATAGCTTTGTGCACTTTGCGTATGCCTTTGTGCCCTTTGCGGTTAAATAAAAAGTAAACGATTAAGACAATCCCAACTTAATTTTCTTAATCCCTTAATGGTTCAAAAAAAAGATGTCTTGAAATGAATAGGGAACAACTTTTTAACCTGGCAAGCGACTGGTTCCACCAACAAGGATGGAAGCCATTCCCATTCCAGACCCAGACCTGGACCGCTTTCCTGCAAGGAAAGAACGGCCTGCTGAACGCTCCAACAGGAAGCGGGAAAACCTATGCCCTGTGGTTGCCGATTGTTCTCGATTACATCAAGAAGAATCCCGATTATAAAGAAAAGCACAAGCCCGGATTAAAGGCAATCTGGATCACGCCCTTGCGGGCACTTTCCGTAGAAATCAAGCAATCCGCAGAACGTGTGGTGAACGATCTGGGAACACAGATGACCGTCGGCATCCGCTCCGGAGATACTTCGGCAAGCGAAAGGGCCAAGCAGAAAGGCAAGATGCCCGATTTATTGGTCACCACCCCCGAAAGCCTGCAATTGCTCCTGGCTTCAAAAGGATATGAAAAGACCTTCAAGGATTGCTCGGCCATCGTCATTGATGAATGGCACGAGCTGTTGGGGACAAAACGTGGCGTCCAGACAGAACTGGCATTGTCCCGATTAAAGAAAATCGCGCCCGATATGCGGATCTGGGGCATTTCGGCAACCATCGGCAACCTGCAGCAAGCCCAAGAGGTATTGCTCGGTATTGATTCGGAAGCCTATCGCAATTCGGTACTGATCAAGGCCATCATCAATAAGAAGATCAATGTCATCTCGATCATTCCCGACAAGATGGAAACCTATCCCTGGCGCGGGCATATGGGATTGCATTTGATTGACGAGGTGGCAAAAATCATCAAGCAAAGCAGGACGACGTTGCTTTTTACGAATGTCCGTTCAGCCTGTGAAATCTGGTTTCAAAGACTTTTGGAGAAATATCCGGAATTTGCCGGCGAGATGGCGATGCACCACGGAAGCATCAATCGGGAAACGCGACTGTGGGTGGAACAGGCGATCAGGGACGAGGAATTGAAAGTGGTGGTTTGTACGTCAAGCCTTGATCTGGGTGTCGATTTTGCCCCAGTGGAAACCATCATCCAAGTCGGCGGTCCGAAAGGAGTGGCACGGTTCCTGCAACGAGCCGGACGAAGTGGCCACCAGCCCGGAAAGGAGAGCGTGATTTATTTCCTGGCCACCCATTCCATCGAATTGATTGAAGCTTCCGCGTTGAAAAAGGCAGTTGAAAATACCGTTGTGGAAGACAGGGTGCCGTATTTGAACAGCTGGGACGTGTTGGTGCAATACCTGAATACGCTGGCCGTTTCGGATGGCTTTTTTCCTGATGAAATCTACGAGGAAGTAAAATCTACGTTCTGCTATCAGGCGATGACGGAAGAAAATTGGAACTGGATCCTGAGTTTTATCGTCAACGGCAGCCAGAGCCTGCAGGCCTATGACGAATACAAGAAAGTGGAGATTGAAGAAGACGGCCGCTTCAAGATCAACAGCCGGATGATTGCCATGCACCACAGGATGCAGATCGGAACGATTGTAAGCGATGCGACGCTGAACGTGAAATTCATGGGGGGCGGATTTATCGGGACGATTGAAGAATGGTTTATTTCGAAATTGAATCCGGGTGATACGTTCACCTTCGGCGGAAAGAAACTGGAATTGTACCGCATCAAGAACATGCAGGTGCTGGTCAGGAAAGCCGACCCTTCAAAAAAGGCAAGGCTGGTGAGCTGGATGGGAGGGCGGATGGCGCTTTCGGCCCAGATGAGCGAACTGCTCCGTCAGGAATTGTACCGTGCCAATACGGATGACTTGTCGCCGGAATTGAAAGCCTTGCAGCCAATGTTCAAGCGGCAGAGGAAGGAATCGATTGTTCCGAGTGCGGATGAATTCCTGATTGAAACCTTTAAAACAAGGGAAGGCTACCACGCCATTTTTTATCCGTTTGAAGGAAGATTTGTGCACGAAGCCTTGGCGAGCCTGCTGGCCTACCGGATAAGCCTGCTTTCGCCCATAAGTTTTTCCCTGGCCTACAACGATTATGGATTCGAATTGCTTTCGGACCAGGAAATCAACATGCAGGAGGTGTTGGACAACAATCTTTTCTCGACCGATTATGTGCATCCTGATCTGCAGAAAAGCTTGAATGCCACTGAAATGGCGCGAAGGAAATTCAGGGATATTGCCGTAATTGCAGGCCTTGTCTTTACAGGTTTTCCCGGAAAGATGATCAAAACAAAGCATTTGCAGAGTGGTTCGCAGCTGCTGTTTGAAGTTTTCAGGGATTACGAACCGGAGAACCTGTTGTTCCAGCAAGCCTATCGTGAAACGTTTGAACATCAATTGGAGGAAGGCCGCCTGTTATTGGCCTTGGAGCGGATTGGACAGCAGGAAATAGTGTGGAAGCGATGCGAAAAGCCAACGCCATTCTGCTTTCCGATCATCACGGACAGGCTTCGCGAAAAGTTGTCGAGTGAGACGTTGGCGGAACGAATTAAAAAAATGACGGCTTCCTATATGAAGGGATCCTGACCTGCAAGGTTCCAATCCTTGCAGGATTACTAAACTTTGGAATAGCATATAAATGACAATCACGATAAAAATAAAATCCCAGACCTTTATCCTGCATCCGAGCGGTGCCCTGTTCTGGGAAGACAGGAAAGTACTTCTGATTTCAGATGTTCATCTGGGAAAGGTTTCGCATTTCCGAAAGCACGGTGTGGCCATACCGCACAATGCCGTTTCAAGAAATTTTACAAGGCTGACAGAAGTTGTAGATTATTTTGATCCCGAAAGCATTGTCTTCCTGGGAGACTTGTTCCACAGTTCAAAAAACAGCGAATGGAATCTATTCGTGGAATGGTCGGATTGCTGCGTGGCAGCAATCATCCTGGTCGCAGGAAACCACGACATCATTGCAAAGGAAAATTATGACAAGATTGAGGTGAAAGTATGCAGTGAATTGGAAATGGACGGATTTCTCCTGACGCATCATCCGACAGAAAGAGAAGGTTACTTTAATTTTTCCGGACACATCCACCCTGGAGTTGAGTTGCGGGGTTTTGGCGGACAATCGTTAAGATTGCCTTGCTTCTTCCAGAAAGAAAACCAGATGATTTTGCCTGCCTTTGGGGAATTTACGGGAAAATATATAATGGTTCCCGAAGGTGATGATCTGGTTTATGCGGTTACGAAAGAGGAGGTTGTCTTGGTGGAAAAAAGATAATGACAATGACAATGACAATGACAATTTCAATGACAAAAATCAATTTCAAAGCTTTGATTTTTGCCATTGAAAATTTTAATTCAAGGCAAAAGGAGTACTCAATTTGAAAGTCGGTACCATTACACGGAAACTCCTGGTGGTAGTGAAATTGATCATGTTGAAGTAGCCCTTCATGGAACCGAAAGGAGACGACAGCAGGCAACCCGAACTGTAAGTGTGCGTTTCACCTGGCTTCAATACAGGTTTCTTGCCCACGACACCTTCACCATCAACAAATTCAGTATCGTTCAGGGAATCATAGATTTCCCAGTGGCGCGATATCAATTGCACGGAATCCTTGCTGTGGTTTTCGATCGTGATCTCGTAGCTGAAGGCAAAATGAATCTTGTAGTTCTTGAAGTAAGTGCCTTCAAAACTAGTCAGGACCGAAATTTTTATACCTCTTGTGATTTGAGAAACCATATCTGCTTTATAAGTAGATCAAAATTACAAATTTTAATCTTGTAATTTGATTTTTGATGTTTAAAATTAACTTAAAGAGTTTGTTAACAGTTTTTTACAATCCTAGTTGATGATGTCTACTGAAGTTGCCACTCCTTTTCCGATTACCCGGTCGTAACGCTGCCCGTTTTCACGGTAATAAACGATGGCAAGGTAATTATTCTCGGTTTGATAGAAGTTACCGTCGATGGCATTTTCATTGTCGATCTTCCCGTTGTTATTGGCAATCGTATATTGGTAGTTCACAAACCCTTGCTTTACCATCAAGGCTTTTTCATAGATGCCCTTGTCCTTGTTATAGTCCATCTTGTATTCTGGCGTCAGCGCATAATTGTTGAACATTCCGGTAATGTAAATGTCGTCTTTTCCGTAATAGGAAGGAGCGCTCAACGAGAAGAACACCCAGGAATAATCGGCTTCCACACTGTTGTCTTCGGCATTCAGGTTGCGGACCACAAAATTACCGTTCACGTCCGGGAAGAACGTGTAGGGAACATTGGCCCTTGCGTTATTGGTATAGAGGTGCGAATTATAGATTTCCTTGGCATCGATCCTGGAAATGCTGTTGTTTGCCCCCCGGATGTCCTTGTTGTCGAAAAACAAGAACTCGTTTCCGCCCCAGAATTGTGTTTCCGTATCGTATTTGTAAATCAGGTCATTTCCGATGGTGTACATTGGCTTCACATTCGTGATGGCATCATTGAATTGGCCATTCTGCATCAGCAGCACCTTTACGTTTTGCAACGGGCTTTGAAATTGTATGGCCTGGGACTTGATGGCAAAGTCAAGGTTCTGCTTGAAGTTGATCTGGTTTACATTCCGCGCACGCTTTACCTGCATTGGAACCGATACCAATTCCTCGCACACGATGAATTTTCTTGAGAAGACCACATCCTTGTTGTCGTTGAGGATCTTCAAGACATAATTCCCGCTTACTTTCAAGCGCGTGAACTTGTTCGGAAGGCTGACCGTATAATGGGTATACAATTGCAACGTATTGAAGGAATTGGTATGGCTCTGGATCCTCTGGTCGTCAAAACCATCAATATATTCCGCCTTGGACAGCTGGGATGGCTTCCAGTCGTAATCACAATGGGTTAGGGTATAGAAATAATTGGCCTCGTCTCCGTACAGGTCATCAAATTGGAACTGGAAATTGTCGTTCATCCTGAAGACAGGAATCGTATTCTGATTGTTCTGTACAAAGGTTACTGTCTTGATGTTGTAAGGAGGGGTGATTTCCTTTTCCTGTGCAAAGGATTGATTCCTAGAAAAATAAATTGCAAGCAGGAGTATGAGGTAAAGTTTTTTAGACATTTTAAAATTGAATTGATTTCAAAAAAGTAAAGATAGCAAATTACAATAACAACGTTTTGGTAAATTTATGATGTAATGGAAGAATTATTCTTTGTCGTTTCAGAAATATAAGTTTTTTCTGTTAAATGTTTTATAATAAAAAAGAAGATTTGGAGTTATTATCTAAATTCGACAAATCAAAAAACAATACTTTATGAAACAAATCAAACAAACGTTATTTTTTTTATTGGCCCTGCCATTGGCAATGGGTGCCCAAGAGTTGAAAGGAGACAGTCCGATTCCTTTTGATCCGAGTGTAAAGACAGGAAAACTTAAAAATGGCCTGACCTATTACATCAAGAAAAATGCCAAGCCGGAAAACAAGGTAGACTTGCGATTGGTCATCAATGCAGGTTCGATTCTTGAAACGGATGAGCAGCAGGGACTGGCCCACTTCATGGAGCACATGTGCTTCAACGGGACCAAGCGTTTTCCTAAGAACAAATTGGTAGATTACCTGCAAAGTATCGGCGTGAAATTCGGCCAGCATTTGAATGCCTACACGAGTTTTGACGAGACGGTCTACTTCCTTCCAATTCCATCTGATGATCCTGCGAAATTAGAGAATGGTTTCAATATCATCGAAGATTGGGCTTTCAATGCTGTCTTGACGCCAGAAGAGGTGGACAAGGAAAGAGGTGTTGTATTGGAAGAATACCGTCTTGGACTCGGAGCAAGCAAGAGGATGATGGGACGTTACATGCCGAAGATGATGTACAAGTCGCATTACGCAGACCGCTTGCCTATCGGGAAGAAAGAAATCCTGGAAAACTTCAAATACGACAAGCTTACAAGTTTCTACAAGGACTGGTACCGTCCAAACTTGATGAGCGTCATAGTGGTAGGGGACATTGATGTTGCTGAAATGGAGAAAAAGATAAGCGAACATTTCGGAAAGTACCAGAACCCTAAAAATGAAAAGCCAAGAAAGGTATACGATGTTCCAAACCACAAGGAAACTTTTGTAGCGGTTGAAAGCGACAAGGAAGCTTCCGGAACCCAAGTGCAATTGATTTACAAGGATCATAATGCGCCAAAGAAAACGGTTACGGTTACGGATTACAAGGCAGATCTTGTAGAAAATATCTTTACCACGATGCTGAACAACAGGCTGGATGAATTGACCAATTCGCCAACGCCTCCTTTTACCTTTGGATATTCTTATCATGGAGGAACGTGGGCTAGGACAAAAGAAGCCTACCAATCGTTTGCCATGACACAGGAAGACAAGCAATTGGAAGCCTTGAAAGTATTGGTTACGGAAAATGAAAGAGCAAAAAAATACGGATTCACCCAAAGTGAATTGGACAGGGCAAAATCGGATTATCTGGCACAATACGAGAAAGCGTATAACGACAGGGACAAATCGAATTCAGAGATGTTCGTGGGAGAATACCAATCTCATTTTCTGGAAGGAACACCAGCTCCGGGAATTGCCTGGGAATTTGAGGCTGTAAAGCAGATGCTTCCGAAGGTTGAATTGAAAGATGTGGCCGGTTTTGTAAAAGAATACGTGAAGGATGACAACAGGGTCGTGATCATCACGGGACCAGAAAAGGAAGGCTTGAAAAAAGTAACGGAACAGGAGGTCTTGAATACCTTGAAAGTGAATTCAGACGAGGTGAAGCCTTATGAGGAAACGGCTGTCGCTTCAAGCTTGCTGCGAAAAGAGGTAAAACCAGGAACAATTGCGAAAAAGGAATTCAACGCAAACATTGGTGCCACTACCTTGACGCTGTCGAATGGCGTAAAAGTGACATACAAGAAAACGGACTTCAAGAATGATGAGGTCCTGATGGAAGGAATCAGTTTCGGAGGTTCAAGCTTGTATTCAAATGAGGAGTTGAAGAAGACCCAATTTGCAAATGGGGCCTTGACGGAAGCAGGTTTTTCAGGCTTGAAATTGAATGACATCAATAAGTTCATGGCAGGCAAGATTGCCAATGTCAATCCTTATATCGGGAATACGAGCGAAGGTTTCAGGGGAAGTGCTACTCCCAAGGATTTGGAATATTTGTTTCAAACGGTTCACGCCTATTTTACAGACTTGAATCTGGACAAGGAAGCTTTTGAAGGATACAAGCAGAAACAATCGGCTTTCTACAAGAACCTTTCCTCCCAGCCAAATGTATATTTCCAACAGGAGTTCTACGGTTACCTGATGAAAGAAAATCCAAGGTATTTCGGAATGTTTCCTGACGACAAGGCTTGGGAAACTACAGACTATGAATTGGCTTACAAGAAATACAAGGAACGTTTTGCGAATGCGGGAGATTTTGAATTCTTCTTCGTAGGAAACGTGGACGACAAGGCAATCGAAGCTTTTTCGGCAAAATACCTGGCTTCCCTTCCTTCAACGGACAAAAAGGAGAAAGCTGTTGACTTGGGATACAGGATGCTGAAAGGCGAACACAAGAAAGTCGTGAACAAAGGGACAGATCCAAAAAGTTCCGTTACGATCATGTTCTATGGTGATGCCGAATATTCTCCAAAAGAAGCGCTGGCAATCCAAGCCTTGGGCGAAGTATTGACCATCAAGTTAATCGAGGAGCTTAGAGAAAACGAAAGTGGTGTTTACGGTGTCAGTGCAAGAGGAAGCATAAGCAAGGTGCCAAATGGTGCTTACAGTTTCAACATTGGTTTCCCGTGCGGACCAGAAAATGCTGAAAAGCTGACGGCTTCTGCGTTAAGGGAGCTTCAGAAGATTATTGATAACGGTCCGGTTGAAGCTGACGTAGTTAAATTCAAGGAAGCGGAGTTGCTTGATTATAAAAAGGACATCAAGGAAAACAGATATTGGCTGGGCAACTTCAGCAGGTCTTACACCAATGGGACAAATGCAGAAGACATCCTTAAATTTGAAGACAAGGTGAACGCGATTACAGCAAAAGATATTCAAGCCGTAGCGAAGAAATACTTGACAAAAGATAAAGTGGTGGGCATCTTGATGCCAGAGAAAAGCTAAATTTTATTTTAGCAATAAGAAGTAAAAGGCCTGATGTAAATCAGGCCTTTTTTATTGTGAAATTTGATGTGATTATTTATAACAAACCGGAATAATTTCTCCCTTCGCCAGGCAATATTTTTCTACCAATCCTGGAGCAATTTTTTTGGTATAATCTTCTTCAATTACGGTAAATCCGATGCTCCTGAGCTTGTCGAAATAATCCCTTCCGTAAATGCGGACGTGGTCGTATTGCCCGAATATCTTGGCTCTTTCTTTCTGGTCGGTGATGGTATCGTCAGAAAAAGTTACTGCACGATTCAAATCCTGTGGAATCTGGAAGATTCCCATTCCGCCGGGTTTTAAAACCCTGTACAGCTCCTGCATTGCTTTCGTATCGTCCGGAATATGCTCCAGGACGTGGTTGCAGAGGATGATATCGTATGCATTGTCTTCAAAAGGCAGATCGCAGATATCCGCTTTCACATCTGCCAAAGGCGAAAACAGATCTGTCGTGGTATACTCCAGGTTCTTCTGGTTGCGGAACAATTTGTAGAAGGCCTGTTC
>Ga0247805_1000039_pt1 | contig 132974 bp, 133 predicted proteins | sample UWRJL044104R1_FD_180930 | JGI IMG/M metagenome (GOLD analysis project Ga0247805, IMG submission 180930) | Plant litter microbial communities from Arlington Agricultural Research Station in Wisconsin, United States - UWRJ-L044-104R-1 | ecosystem: Environmental > Terrestrial > Plant litter >...
GCGTTGCGCACTGCATCCTCGATGCGGTGCTTGCGCTCCTTGAGCTCAACCTCGGTTGCGGCTCCAGCCTTGATGACTGCAACTCCACCGGCGAGCTTCGCGAGGCGCTCCTGGAGCTTCTCGCGGTCGTAGTCGGAGTCGGTGTTGTCGATCTCTGCGCGGATCTGCTTGACGCGACCAGCGATGGCGTCGACGTCGCCGATGCCCTCGATGATCGTCGTCTCGTCCTTGGTGATGACAACCTTGCGTGCACGGCCCAGGAGGTCGAGGGTGGCGTTCTCAAGCTTGAGTCCGACCTCTTCCGAGATGACCTGTCCACCGGTGAGGATGGCGATGTCCTGAAGCTGAGCCTTGCGACGGTCGCCGAAGCCGGGAGCCTTGACGGCAACCGACTTGAAGATGCCGCGGATCTTGTTGACAACGAGAGTCGCGAGAGCTTCTCCGTCGACGTCCTCAGCGATGATGAGGAGCTGCTTGCCCGACTGGATGACCTTGTCGACGATCGGCAGAAGATCCTTGATGTTCGAGATCTTGCCGTTGACGATCAGGATGTAGGGGTCTTCGAAGACCGCTTCCTGGCGCTCGGGGTCGGTGACGAAGTATGCCGACAGGTAACCCTTGTCGAATCGCATTCCCTCAGTGAGCTCAAGCTCGGTGCCGAACGTGTTCGACTCCTCGACGGTGACAACACCTTCCTTGCCGACCTTGTCGATTGCCTCGGCGATAAGTGCGCCGATCTCGGGGTCACCAGCGGAGATGCTCGCGGTTGCCGCGATCTCTTCCTTGGTCTCGATTTCCTTCGCCGAAGCGATGAGTGCCTCGATGACGGCAGCGGTGGCCTTCTCGATGCCCTTCTTGAGGCTGATCGGGTCGGCGCCTGCGGCGACGTTACGAAGTCCTTCGCGAACGAGTGCCTGTGCGAGAACAACCGATGTGGTCGTTCCGTCGCCGGCTACGTCGTCAGTCTTCTTTGCTACCTCTTTGACGAGTTCCGCACCGATCTTCTCGTACGGGTCGTCAAGCTCGATCTCCTTGGCGATGGAAACACCATCGTTGGTGATCGTGGGGGCGCCCCACTTCTTTTCGAGCACGACGTTGCGGCCGCGCGGGCCGAGCGTTACCTTGACGGCGTCGGCGAGGATGTTCAGGCCGCGCTCAAGGCCACGACGGGCCTCTTCGTTGAAAGCAATGATCTTTGCCATGTGTGTTTCTCGTCCCTCCCGGACGTCGTACTAACGAATTCATTAGCACTCGAACTCTGCGAGTGCCAGAAGCAAAATTAGCACTCGACAGGGGTGAGTGCAAGGTGAGCACAGCCCATGCACACTGGGCAACAAGGGGATTATGAGGCGTCGACGAACTTCGCCGAGCCGCTCTTCGGCACAAGCTCGAACCACGTGTTGCCGGGCGCGAGGTGGATCGTCGCTCCGTTGGCGTCGGTGAGTGTGATGCGGGATGCGCGCGACTTCTTCGACCAGGTGGCTTTCACGACGTGCCCGCCCGCCGACACCCACGCTTCGCCCTTGCCGACGAGCTCGGTCTTTGGCACACCGAGGCCGGTCGAGACACCGACGCGAAGAACGACGACGTTCGTCGCGGAGAGCTGCTTGCCCTTGCTGTCTTTATCTTTGGCGCCAGCCTGCGAGCGCAGCCACAGTGATGACTTCTCGCTCCACTTCCACGAGGGCTGAGACGGCGGTCCGAAGACGAGCTTGATCGCGCGAATCGGCTTTCCCTCTGTCACTGCCGTCGACGAGGCAAGGTCGAGCGAATACCCGAACTGCTGCGCGGGCGCCGCGATCTTCTTGTGGTCGGCGACGACCTCTCTCGCCTTGACGAGAACATTGTGCGGCGCTGGCTTCGACGGCGAGCGAAAGAATGTGTCGGCCGTGTCACTCTGCCCGTGAATCGCGTTGTAGACGCCGGAGTCTTTCATCAGCTGCACGAACCGCGGCTGGCCGCCCGAGTAGGCGACGATGCCCTTGAACGGCGAGAGGATGTCGGGGTCCATCGGGCGAATCGAGCGCACCGGGCCGAGCTGCTTCGGGATCGTCGACTGCCAGATCGCCACGTACCGCGTGAGGCCGCCCTCGACCATCTCCTCGAAGACGATGTCGGTTGACTCGAGTCCGACCTGCGGGCGCGCGGCCACATGGTTATCGATCTTTGCCGCGATCGACGCATTGCTGACCGAACCCGGCTCGACCTGCGTTCCGCGCAACGGCGCGATTTCGATCGGCTGTGGCTCCTGCCACGTTGAGACATAGGCGGGCGCGGCGGAGCCTTCGGGATCAGGGGCCGCGACATCCACACAGCCGCTAAGAAGAATGGATGCGACGGCGACGGTCGCGAGCGCAACGCCCACCCTGCGCTGCCGTTCGAACCTCATCACGGGCAAAGACTAACGCCGCCCAGCGAGCCGGGCGACGTTAGTGTGGGCGAGCCTTCAAGGCCGCGCAAACCTACTGCGCGATCTTGACGGACTCTGCCTGGGGTCCTTTGTTGCCTGTTCCGACCTCGAAGGTCACGGGCTGGCCCTCTTCGAGAACCTTGTAACCACCCATGTCGATCGCTGAGTAGTGGACGAAAACGTCTTGACCACCCCCGTCGACAGTGATGAATCCGTAGCCCTTTTCAGCGTTGAACCACTTCACGGTTCCGTTCGCCATGCTGTTACTCCCCTGCTGTGTTTCCCAGATAGTAGCGGGTCATTTAGGGGTCAAAACAGCGGTTTTGGCGAAACGATACGGTTGGTCACGTGGATTAAACACGGGCGTAACACAACGGCCACCCGCCGCTCATTTATGGCCAAACGAGCGGTCGAATGAGCTAGTTGGTGAGTGCCGCGTAGTCCGTGCCGAGAACGATCGTGATCGGAGCACCGGGGAAGACCGTACTCTCACGAACCTTGCCGACGCCGAGGGCCGCGACGAGTCCGCGAGCGACGTCTTCGTCATCGGGGTTGCTGTAGTACACAACGGTGTCTTCGATGTTGTTTGCCGATGCGGCAGTTGTGCTCGTGACCGGCCACTTGAGCTTCTTGAGCGCCTTGCCGGCCTTGTCTTGCAGTTTCGCGACCTCGGTGCCGTTGAGAACGGTGATCGTGATCTTGCGCTTCTTGTCGAGATCGGAGGCGTTGAGCAGCGGGGCCACGGTCGGGGTCGCGCTCACCGTCGGAGCGGCGCTCTCGTCGCTGCCTGTCGAGAGTCCGGGGATTTGAAATTCGATGTCGCTGTTGATCGACGCAACCGTGTAGAGGCCACCGACGACGAGAAGAGCGGTCGCGACGATTGCGGCAAGAAAGCCGAGCCAGCCGCCACCCTTCTTCTTGGGTGCACGGTGTGCGCCGGTACGCGTCAGGTCTTCGGGAAGCGTATCGAACTGGTCTTTGGGGAAGGTGGCCATAGCTCTACTCGGTCGTTTCGTACGGGTCGGAGGCTGCGTTGAACATTCGTGCCGCGCGTGCCTGAGTGCGGGCGTCCCGCGCGCGATGCAGGCGCTTGACGAGCATCGGGTCGTGTCGCACCGCAGCGGGCGAATCAATCACAGCGTTCAGCACTTGATAATACCGGGCTGCAGACAATCCGAAAGTTTCGCGAATTGCTTCTTCTTTTGCACCAGCATGACGCCACCACTGTCGCTCGAAATCGAGAACGGTCGCGTCGCGTTCGGAGAGCACTGAGTCGTGCGCGCGCTCCGGCTCCGCTTGTGCTGTCACGACCACCCCTAACGTTTCGGCAATCCTAGAGCCGCACGTCTGTGCAAACCCCGATTTAGGCGGGCTCGTCGCCAACCACCCGGAATTTGTTAGGCTTACCTAACCGACTTGTACAAAGGATTACCCGGCCATGTCCGTTCGTTCCGTCCGGCTGCTGGCCGTCACCCTTGCCGCTGCTGTCGCTCTCGCAGGTTGCTCCGCAACTCCGACCTCGCCGAGCGAGTCGCCCGTCGCATCCGCGTCGTCATCGATTCCGCTTGCGCAGCTCGACCTTCTCGCCGATCCGCTCTCGTACGAGGGGCCGTCAACCGCCGTGCTGGTGGATGCCGCGGTCGAGACGATCACGCCAAACGCCGTGCAGACGCTGCCGGCAAGCGTCACGTCGCACGACCTCGACGGAGACACCTCGGTCACTGTCACCTCGACCGACCGCATTCTCGGAATCGACATCTCCGGTTCGATCGCCGCGACGATCTTCGGCCTGGGCTTCGGCGACTCGGTCGTCGGGCGCGATGTGTCGACGACGTTCCCCTCTGCCGCTGAGCTGCCGGTTGTCACAACCGGCGGGCACTCGATCAACAGCGAGTCGATCATCGCCCTGCGCCCGACGGTCGTGATCACCGACGGAACGATCGGCCCGATCGACGTCATCCTGCAGTTGCGTGACGCCGGTATCCCCGTGGTCTTCGTCGACACTGAACCGAGCACGGCGGGCGTGGGCGAACTCGCGCGCCAGGTCTCGGCAGCGCTCGGCGCTCCGGAAGCCGGCGAGACGCTGGCGCAGCACCTCACTGACGAGATTGACGCGAAGCTTGCCGAGATCGCGGCCATCGCCCCGGCAGACGGCTCGAAGCTGCGCATGCTCTTTCTCTACCTGCGCGGAAGCGCCGGCGTCTATTACCTCTTCGGCTCAGAGTCGGGAGCCGACGAACTCATCGAAGGGCTCGGCGGCATCGACGTCGCGGGAGAAATCGGCTGGGACGGCATGAAACCCATGACCGACGAGGCCATGATCGCCGCGAATCCGGATCTCATTCTGGTTATGACCGACGGACTCGAGAGCACGGGAGGCATCGACGAGCTACTCGTCACGAAGCCCGCGATTGGTCTCACCACAGCCGGACAGAATCGCCGGTTCGTCGACATGGCAGACGGGGAGATTCTGAGCTTCGGGCCGCGAACCCCCGCGGTCTTTGACGCGCTGGCGCGAGCGGTGTACGCGCCCGAGGGGTAAGCCTTCTTTGGTGATTGAGTAGCCCGCGGGGAAGCAGCAGGCGTGTCGAAATCGCGCGGTGCCGAAGGGTTTCGATACGGCCGCGGGCGGCCTACTCAACCAGCGAGAGTGGGTTTCGATACGGCGCTGGCGCGCCTACTCAACCAGCGAGATTGGGTTTCGATACGGCCGCGGGCGGCCTACTCAACCAGCGGTGATCGAGCGAAGTCGAGATCAGATCGAGCGAAGCCGAGATTTGGCCTTCCCCTTGCGCACACTCCAGTTAAACAGGCCACCCGGTTATGGCCTGTTTAACTGGAGTGCCCGCCGGATGACAGCCCTCCAGCCCACACTCCCGTTTCTCAGGACGGGCGCGGCGGCGTCCTGAGCAATGGGAGTGTGCGCGGGGGAAGGCGCCTCGGCTGCGCTCGGCCTGGTTTCGATACGGCGCTGGCGCGCCTACTCAACCAGCGAAAGGTTGGGTTTCGATACGGCGCTGGCGCGCCTACTCAACCAGCGGTGATCGAGCGAAGTCGAGATCAGATCGAGCGAAGCCGAGATCGGCACCTACAGATAGTCAAGAAACTGCCCGTGCGGCCCGACCAGCGCCAACGGAACCTGGTCGACCGATAGTGCGAAGCGGCCGTCGAGCTCTGGCTGGGTGAGTCCACGGGAAGCACACACCGCATCGGCGATGGCCGGAAACAGGCCCGCGGCCTCGAGCGACACCCACGTTGCATCCAAACCGCTGACGGCCTCTGCGAACCTGTCGCGCTCTGCACGGACGAGATAGACGAGAACCCCGCTCGAGACAATGACGAGAGTCGCGTCGTGCGGTGCCCGGGCAGCGAGCTGTGCGAGGGCGTCGGTCACGTCGCTGGCGCCGAGCAGGGGCGGGTCGGCCGCGACGATGTCGAGCGCTGAGCGCAGCAGGTCGCGGCGCGCGTGCTGCTCCGGCCAGATGAGGGTCTCGAGCCAGTGGCGATCGTCGGGGTTCGCGGCGTCGAGGGGGGCGAGGTCGATTCCGGCTCGCCAGACGATCTGGGGCAGCCGCGTTGGCACGGGCCCGTTTGTCGACGCCTCGAGCAGCACCGAGCTCGCACCGGCAGCCGGGTGCAATTCGACCCCGTCGTATGAATAGCTGTAGCGGTCGGGGTAGAGGCAGATGCCAGCGGAAGCTCCGACTTCGAGTAGCGCTATTGGTCCGTCGATCGCCGCGAGAGCGGGGAGAAGCACGGCGCAGCGGCGAGCCTCGTTGGTCTGTGTAAGACGGTGCGACGCTTCGGAACGCACGAGGGGCCAGTGCGCGACGAGCCACTCGCGAAACGCGGCGTACGAACCTTCCGGTGCGCCGCACAATCGAGCGCAGGCGAAGACGAGGTTCGGCTGCCGACGTAGTCGCGGCAGTTCGTCGACGAGGGCGAGAACTTCTGGGTCCGCAGCCACCCCGAGCGCCCATTGCTCGTAGACGTCTGACTGGCCGCGCGCCTCAAGCCGCGCAAACCTGTCGTACCACTGAGCCGTCGCGCTGGCAGGATCGCTCATGCGAGCAATCCTGCCAGACGCGAAACGTCAGACTCGCGTCGCAGCCTAGGCCGCGGCGTTGTTGCGGCGGCGAACCACCAGGATGACGACCGTGATGATCACGGCGAGCACTACGAGGCCGATGATGATCCACAGCCACGGGAAGCTGCTGTCGTCGTCAGCGGTCGTAACCTCTGCCTCGGGCTCGTCGGTCACTACCGGCGCGGCGCACTCGGGCGTCGAGAACGTCACCGACACGGCGTCGAATGCCTCGCCGGCCTCGTAGGTTCCGAACGCCGACTCGCCTGCTGCCGTGAGGGTGGCCGGTGCGTCGGTAATGGTGACTGTGCCGTCTTCGGTGATTACGGTCGCCGCAGAGAGGTCGAGTTCGACGAAGTCGATGGCGGTCTGATCGACTGCCGCGCCATCCTGAGTCTCGCCTGAAATGTCGAGAAGAACGACTGCAGTGTTCTCGTCAACGAAACGGATCTGCGGGTTCGACACCGTTGTGTCGAGTGCGCCGTCGTGGCCGGTGAACTCGATCGCGCCGGTGAAGCCGATGAGGCCCGCCGAGGTTGTCGAGTCGTAGCTGCCGGTGCCGGCCGCCCAGCCGAAGTTGGGCACCTCGTAGGTAGCGCCGTCGGTGACTGTCCACTCTCCGTTGGCGATCGATCCGCTGATGTACGAGCGGAACGACTCCTTGAAGCCCCACGTGAGGCTCGCGTCGCTGACCGGGCAGCTCGTCGCGGTCGTTGTGACAACGCCCTCGGCAATCTGCAGAACAACACCGCGGTTGACCGACCCTTGGAAGGTCAGCGTGTGCTCACCGGTGAGGTTCGACGGCAGTATGCCCGACCAGCTGACAATACCGGCGGCGTCTGCCTTCACGTCGTCGGCGAGAACAACCGGCGACGAGTACACAACGAAGCGCACGTTCTCTTCGTTCGGCTGGAAGCCCGACGCGCTGATCGTGATCTTGTCGCCAGAAGTGATCTCGGTCGACTCGATCTCGATGCCCTCGGTCGACGGCGGGGTGAGCGGGGCTTCCCACTCTTCTTCGTCGCCGAGGGCCGTCGTCGAGGTGTAGCCCGACGATGCCTTGCCCACAACGAAGCTCAGCGGGTCGAGCGCGTCACCGGCGGTGTAGAAGCCCGCGAACGAGCCAGCACCCGAGGCCGTGAGCGACGCTGTCACGTTGCTAAAGGTCGTTGTGCTGCCGACGGTCTTCTTGTTACCGGCGCCGAAGCTCAGGTTCGCGAAGGTCACGCCAGAGCGGGTTGTGCCGTTGTAGGTGACGTCGGTGATGAGAACGCCAGAGCCCGCCGAGGTGATTGCGACGCGGGGGTTCGACAGCGCGATCGAGAACCCGTGTGCGGGGTAGTCGAAGCTCACGCGGCCCGAGTAGTTCGAGGTGCCGATGCCCGCTGAGTGGTCGAACGAGTTCGACGCCTGCGGGAACAGGAACGTTCCTCCGTTGCTTCCCGCACCGCTCGATGTCGAGATCGATCCGCCGCCGAGCACGTAGCTGCGCAGCGAAGCCTTGACGCCCCAGCTCAGCGAACCGGCTTGCGAAACGGCAACTGCCTTATCAACAGCAAACGCGATCGAGTTGGATGTCGCGGCAGTGAAGTCGTCGGGATCAGCCGGCGTGAAGACTGCGTTGAAGCTGTACTCCGCGACCGCGAGCTTGTCGAGCACGAGGCTCGCCTTGCCGGAGCCGTTCAGTGTCACGGTGCCGAGGGTCGCTCCCCCGCTGCGGAACGCGATGGTTCCCGCTGCGGCAGGTGCGACTGTGGCGGTGAGCGTGACCTTGGAGCCGACGATGATGCTCGTCTTCGGCGAGGCCGCGAGGGTGACGGTTGGGGTGACCGCCGGTGCGGTGCCCAGGGTGAAGGTGAACGGCAGCGGCTCGCGGCCGGTTGCCGAGCTGACCGTCGACGCGTAGGTCCACGCGGCGATCGACGAACCGTTGCCAGCAAGGAAGCCGGTGAAGTCGCTCGACCAGGCGCCGGAGACGCCCGTCCACGAGATGCTGTCAGCACCCTGCACAGGGTTGACGTCGTTGCCGCTGAGCGCGACGATCTTCACTCGCTCAGGGCCACGCGTCGGTGTCTGCGCGGGGTCGTAGGTGATGTTCGGGTAGGCGCCGGGTGAGGTGCCGTATGCGACAGTCGCGTAGACCGAACCGTTGCCGTCGACGTCGAGGTCGGCCTCAACATCGGAGATGCGCAGCCAGCCGCCACCGGTCGGGGCGAAGAGCACGCTCGTTCCTTCGAACGCGATGTCGGCGTCGCCGTCGGTCGCGATCGAGCCGGAGGCGTTGCCCCAGGTCGAGAGCTTCGTCGCCGCGTCGAAGGTCGCGGGTGCGACATAGCCGGAGGCGAGCGGGCCGGGGCGGCCCATCGAGCCCGCGCTGAGGTAGGTCGAAATGCCCCACGCGCTTGTGCCGAGGTCGTACTCGGCCGCGTTGTAGGTCGGGTCCGCTTCGACGGCGAGGTCGAAGTCGAACGCGAGTGGTGTGCGAGGGCTGACCGCGCTGATCGTTGACGCGTAGCTCCACGCGGCGATGTCCGAGCCGTTACCAGCGAGGAAGCTGGTGAAGTCGCTGCTCCACGAACCCGCGACGCCTGACCACGAGATCGTGTCGGCGCCCTGCACCGGGTTGACGTCGTTTCCGCTGAGGTCAACAATCGTCACGCGCTCTGGGCCACGAACGGGCGTCTGGCCCGCGTCGTAGGTGATGTTCGGGTAGGTGCCGGTTGCCGTTCCGTAGGAGACAAGCGCGGAGACAGAACCGTTGCCGTCGACGTCGAGGTCTGCCTCAACATCGGCGAGTCGCATCCACCCACCGCCGGTCGGAGCGAAGACAACGCTCGTTCCCTTGTATGCGAGCGAAGCGTCACCGTTTGTGGCGACCGAGCCGCTTCCGTGGCCCCAAGTCGACAGGCGCGAGGCCGCGTCGAAGCTTGCGGGTGCGATGTAGCCCGATGCGAGCGGACCGGGGCGACCCGGCGAACCCGCGTTGAGGTAGGTCGAAATGCCCCAGTCGGTTGTGCCGAGGTCGTAGTCGGTTGCCGTGTAGGTCGGGTCGGGCTCGATCGCGAGACCGAAGTCGAACGTGAGCGGCGTGCGCGGGCTGACCGACGTGACAGTCGTTGCGTACGACCACGCGGCGATGGTTGAGCCGTTGCCAGCGAGGTAGGTCGTGAAGTCGTCAGACCACGAGCCCGCGAGGTCGTTCCACGCGATGGCGGATCCGCCCTGCGTCGGGTAGGCGTTGTTGCCGCTGAGCGTCACGAGGTTGACCCGCTCGGGGCCACGTGCCGGAGTCTGCGCAGCGTCGTAGCTGATGTTCGGGTAGCTGCCGGGCGACGTGCCGTACGACACGATGGCTGAAACTGTTCCGTTTCCCTTGGCGTTCAGTTCGGCCTGCAGGTCGGTCAGTCGCAGCCAGCCACCGCCGGTGGGAGCGAAGAGAACGCTTGTGCCCTTGTACGCGATATCGGCCGAGCCATCTGCGGATACCGTGCCGACGCCATCGCCCCAGGTGGAGAGACGCGAGGTGGTGTCAAACGTGGATGGCGCTACGTAACCGGCCGAGTAGGGGCCGGGGCGTCCGGGCGAACCGGCATTGAGGTAGCTCGAGATGCCCCAGGTTGCGGTGCCGAGGTCGTACTCAGCGGCGTCGTAGACGGGCGGCGCTTCGAGGTTGAGCGAAATGGAGACGGGCAGCGGAGTGCGCGGGCTCACCGACGAGACAGTCGAGGCGTACACCCATGCCGGGATCGGCGTTGCGGCTGCAGCATCGCCGTTGAGGTAGGTGGTGAAAGCGGCATCCCACGAGCCGGCGAGGCCGCTCCAAGTTGCCTTGTTGTTGGCGACGGTTGCACCCGCCGTGTTACCCGCAAGGGTCATCAGCGTGACGCGCTCTGGCCCGCGAACGGGAGTCTCGGTCGCGCTGTAGACGATGTTCGGGTAGGCACCCGGTGATGTTCCGTACGAGACGAGTGCCGACAGTGTGCCGTTGCCCGTGGCGTCGAGCGTTGCCTCGACGTCGGTGAGCCGCATCCATCCGCCGCCGGTCGGAGCGAACAAAACGCTTGTGCCCGTGAAAGCCAGCGACGCTGAACCGTCACTCTGTACCGAACCCGTGGGCGTTCCCCAGGTCGACAGACGCGACGTCGCGTCGAAGGTCGCGGGTGCGACATAGCTCGCAGCAAGCGGGCCGGGGCGTCCGGGCGAACCGGCGTTGAGGTAGGTAGAGATTCCCCAGGAGAGCGAACCGGTTTGGATGTCGCCGGGCGCGGCCTTGGCGGCCGTCGGGGTAAGCGACATTCCGAGCACTACGAGCAGTGCGACGATGAGGGATGCGAGCGCTGTGCGGGCGCGCGCGGGCAGGGCAAGATTCACGGGTGCTGCTCCAAGGGGAAAAGTAGCTAAGGCTAAGCTAACTTTTCGACCCTACGGGGTAGAACGGCCCGCTGTCAAAATATGGGTAAGGGTGCCCTTACGCGGCGGCGCGGTACATGCCGAGATGCGGGATGCCCGCCTCGATAAATACGTCACCGAACGGCTCGAAACCGAACTTGGCGTAGAGCGGCGCGATGTACTCCTGAGCGTGAAGCATCATCGCCTCGTGGCCATACTTCGCGATCACTTCGGCGAGCAAAACACTCGAGAGCCCCTCGCCGCGACGGTCGGCGCGCGTGACAACGCGCCCGATCAGGCGGCGGGCGTCGAGGTGTTCTGGTTCGGCGTCGACGATGACGCGTAGGTACGAGGTCACACCCGCGTCATCCATCAGCCAGAAATGTTCGGTGTCCGGCTCTGCGTCTCGCCAATCGAGCTCTTCTTCGTCGATCTTCTGCTCAATAAAGAAGACATCGGTGCGAAGTTTGAGAATTGCGTAGAGCTCGGTGGTCGAGAGATCTGCCCAGTATTTATGGGCGGGGGAACATTCAGGCACGTTGGCGAGTTTAATGGAGCAGACGACGTGCGTTTTATAAAGGAGACACCCGATGGCCTACAAGGTCGAAAAGACTGACGAGCAGTGGCGCGAAGAACTCAGCGCCGAGAAGTACGTGGTGTTGCGTGAGGCCGGCACCGAGCGTGCCTGGACCGGCGAGCTTCTCGACGAAAGCCGCTCTGGCACCTACACCTGTGCCGCCTGTAACGCCGAGCTCTTCAAGAGCGGCACGAAGTTCGACTCCGGCTGCGGCTGGCCGAGCTTTTACGAATCGGTCAACCCCGACGCCGTAGAACTTCTCGTTGACAACTCGCTCGGCATGGAACGCACCGAGGTTCGCTGCGCCAACTGTGGCTCGCACCTCGGTCACGTTTTTCCCGATGGTTTCGGAACGCCCACCGGCGACCGCTACTGCATGAACTCCCTCTCGCTCGACTTCAAAGAGGCCGAGTAGTTGTCACTGATTGATGCGGTTCGCAATCGCCGCTCACACTCGAAGGTCACGTCAGAAGCGCCAACACGCGAAGAGCTGATGCCCCTCATCGAGGCTGCGGCGTCGGTTGCCGACCACGGCGGAATGCAGCCCTGGCGTCTCATCGAGCTGCGCGGCTCTGCTAGAGAACGCTTGGGAGCGGCATTCGTCGAGGCGAGCGGGCTCGAGGGCAAGGATGCTGCGAAGCTTGCCGAGAAGCCGCTGCGGGCCTCGCTGCTCATCGCGATTGTGGGCAGCTACCGGCCCTCATTCAAGGTTCCGGCGTGGGAGCAGGAGGCGGTCGCCTCGGGCGTCGCCCACACCCTCTCGCTTCTGCTCAACGATGCCGGCTGGGGCGTCTTCTGGCGCACCGGCGGCCACACGCGTTCAGAGGCCGTGCACCGCATGCACGAGCTTGCACCCAACGAGGTGCTGCTCGGCTGGCTCTATGTCGGCGGGCTTCCCGAGAAGACCAAGTCGGAGAAAAAGAGCAAGTTCAGCGCGGGACGAACCCTTACGACTCTGTAGCTTTTCGCGACGGCAGCGCCGCTATGGCGACCGCCACGAGCGTGAGAACCGTACCGACGACCGTCGTCGCAACAACGACGTGCCCCGCAGACGGAACCACGAGGTCGAGCACGAGCGACATAACCAGCTGCCCCGCGATCGTTCCGAGCCCGAGCAGCAGAACGCCGAGCGTGCGCACCGCGATGGCCGCGCCCGCAATGAAGATCACACCGATCGGCCCGCCGAGATAGAGCCACCACTCGCTCGGTAGCGCGGTGGGCCAGCCAGCGACGCTGCCGTGAATGACCGCCGCGATCACGAGCACGGTGAATCCGACGACGAAGTTGATGAATGTCGCGGTGAGCGCAGAGTCGGCGCGCACCTTGACCTGGCCATTGACTGCCTGCTGCCAGCCGATGCCGATGCCCGCGATGAACGGCATAACAAGCATCCAGATCGGGATGTCGCCGGTGACCTGTGCAGAGACCGCGATGCCCACCGCCACGAGTGTAAGAACACTGCCGAGAACGCGCGTGATCGTGAGCTTCTTCGGCTGCATGCTGCCCAGCCCGCGGCGGTCGATGACCAATCCGCTGAGCGTCTGACCCGAGACGATTGCGACTGTGAAGAGCGCGACTCCGAGAATCGCTGCCGTGAGCCCCTGCGAGAGAACGAGAAACGCACCCGCTGCTCCCCCGGCGACGTAGTACCAGGGCATCTCGCGCCGCCTCAGAAGACCGACGATTGTGCCGAATCCGCGACGGCCCGTCGGCATAAAGATCATCGCGATGGCGAGAATCAGCAATCCGCTACCAAACGAGATAACGGCCGCGAGGTAGCCATCGCCGAGGGCACGGCCGAGCTCGCCATTGATGCGCGACTGCGTTGCGACGCCCGCACCAAAAACGACCGCCAACGCCAGTGTTACGGCAACGAGCGCGCGCGACGGTTCTGAGGAGGATGATGTCATTGCATCAACGTTAAACGAGTACCGGAGCCAGCATGACCATCACGAGCGCACTGCTCTCATTCGCCGTCGTCGCGGCCCTGCTGACGATCACGCCCGGGCTCGACTCTGCCCTCGTTCTGCGCTCGGCACTCGTGCAGGGTCGACGGCTCGCTATCGCCACCTCGCTCGGCATCATCACCGGCGCATTTGTCTGGGGAGTCGCTGCCGCAGTCGGCCTCGCGGCGCTGCTCAAGGCATCCGAGTTCGCGTTTATGGTTCTTCGCTGGGTCGGTGCCGCGTACATGATCTTTCTTGGCGCTCGGATGCTGTGGACTCGGGTCATTCGCCCGCGCGACGATGGCGCCCTCGACACAACCTCGCGGCTCTCGCGCGGGTGGTGGGGGTCGTGGAGCAAGGGGCTCTTCACCAACCTGCTCAACCCCAAGGTCGGCGCGTTCTACATCGCGGTGCTGCCGCAGTTCATTCCGCAGGGGTCGAACGAGCTCGGAATGGGCATCGCTCTCGCCGGGGTGCACGGCGTCGAGTCGGCCCTCTGGTTCGGTCTCATCATCTTCGGAGCCCACGGTGTGCGCCGCTGGCTCGACCGCCCCGTTGTGCAGCGCACCATCGACGGCGTGACCGGTACGGCACTCGTCGGATTCGGCGCGGCACTCGCACTGTCACACGACTAGCCCCACATACCCTTATTATTGACACGCAGTAATTTGCCCCCTTAGCTCAGTGGCCAGAGCACCGCTCTTGTAAAGCGGGGGTCGTCGGTTCGACTCCGACAGGGGGCCCGCAGAAAAAGAGCCAACGATTTGGCTCTTTTTTTCGTGGGCCCGCCCCGTCAATTCAGTGATCTGGGCAACAGCGGTCGTTATCGAAACGCGACAAGCCCGCCCACTCAACAGCCAACGATGTGGCTCTTTTTTTGTGGGCCATCCCACACCTCAGAGGCGCCGCGTACCGAGCGCCACATCGCTGGCGCTCCGAAACGTGAACCAGACGACTACGAGACTCAGGATTCCGACGCCAAGATACAACACTGATGCGATCGCGGCCAACGACGACGACGCGCCGTGTCCGACAGCGAAAACGGAGAAATCCCACAGTCCGTGCAGAAGCATGGCGGGAATCAGCGATCCCGTGGTGCGACGAAGGATGTAGAAAATCGTGCCCGCTAGAAAGGCCGCGCCGACCTGTTGAGTTGTCGGCACGAACCCCTGCCCGAGAAGCACGTTCATGTAGTGCATGACTGCGAAGGCAAGCGAACTGATCAGCCACACCCACACCTCCGTAAGTCGACTACGCAGCGCCACAAGCAGCAGACCGCGCGTGGTGATCTCTTCGGTGAAGCCGACCAGGATCAGCACCACAGACGCGGCAAGAAAGGCGCCGTCGAACGATCCCCAGTCCGCGGAGAGCAGGTTGACGACGAGCAAAATCGCCATCAGGATTGGCACGAATATCGGCCAACGATGACGGCTCTTCACGGCATCGAACAGTGCCGGACGCCACCACCCCAACAGCGAGGTTGTAATCGCGAGCAGGATCGTCGCGACAACGAGCGACAGCCCGGCGCCGAAGAACAGGTTCGACCCGCTGTCACCCCAGTCGGGAAAAGGAATACCGCCCGCCTTCTGAATAACGAAGACGAGCACCAGGTAGCCGAGCCAGATCGCGAATCCGATCCAGAGCCGTGGGCGGATACGCAGTTCTGTTTCAGACATCGAGAACCCCCAAACGGCCCGCGGGTCGAGCCTCACATTCAAGCTATCGATGAGCCAGCACATAGGGAAGACGGAATTCTCTCGGTCGAGTCCTCTATGCCACAGGCCTAGACAAAAGGTTCTGTGGTCTGCTTGATTGTCTGAAACGTCTGGAGGCCAAGTGTCCGATTTGCCATCGCAACATACCGTGGACTCTGCAGGTGGCACGAGTACCGGATTCCGACTCCGTCCTAGAATCTGGGTCGGCCTCGTTGCGGTGGCCTTCTACGTGTTCCTCGCCGGATGGGTCGGACAGTACCTCGGCGAGCTCGCGCCGGAGGGCGACTCGCTCGCAGACTTCGCCCTCGGCCACTTCATTCCCTTGCCCATCGGCATCGGAGCCGCGCTGCTCTTCCTGCACCTCTCGAGATGGCAACGCGCCGTGTGGACGAGCCCGTCGGTAATTGGCGAGCGACGACGCTGGTGGATGCTCGCCATACCGGTGCTGTTTCTCATTCAGATCGTTATTGGGCTCTCTACCGAGAACTGGCAGAGCAAGCTACCTTCTACGGTCATGATTGTGCTCGCCGGCACTCTGCTGGTCGGAATAGGCGAGGAACTCTATCTGCGCGGCATCCTCCGCGTTTCTGTGCTCGAGCGGCACGGAGAATTCGCCGCCCTCTTGATAACGTCGATCGTGTTCGGTCTCGCCCACACGGTGAAGTTTCTTTTCGAGGGGCTTCCCGTTGGCCTCGTTCTTTTCCAGATCGTATTTCTTGCAATGGATGGCGCGCTTTTCTACGGTGCACTCCGCGCAACGGGCACGCTCTGGGTCCCTATCGTGTTGCACGCACTCAACGATTTCCAGCTCTACCTTCATGCGGGAACCGATGGCGGCGCGCCCGCACCGGAGTTCGGCAACGACCCGATCACCATCGGCTCGGAGCTCATTCTCATGGCCCTCTCCGTCGCCCTGGTCATCAGCACGATCCGCAACGATCTGCGACGCCGCAAGGAACGACGAGACCAAGCGCCGAGCATCTAGCCCGCGTCGGGCTCTGTTATCGTGGCCTTAACGGAAGTAAAAACGCAGGCCAACGCCCGCACTCACACCTCGCTCATCGAGCGGGCACTTCTCCCCTACGTGGAGAGTGCAATGAGTGATCAACTTCCAACCGCGACCAACGCGTCCGACCCGCAGACCTTGGGAGCAGCGGCGGTAGCGCTTGCTGGCCTTTCGGCGGTCTTCCTCTTCGAGATGCTCGACAACTCGATCCTCAATGTGGCGCTGCCCACGATCGGCCGCGAACTGAGCGCGTCGACAACAGCACTGCAGTGGGTCACGGGTGCTTACGCGGTTGTCTTCGGCGGACTCATGCTGCTGTTCAGCGCCATCGCAGACAAGTTCGGACGACGACGAGTGATGCTCGTTGGCCTGGTGCTGCTGGGTCTTGCCAGTCTGGACACCGCATTCGTCACGACACCTGAGCAGCTCATCGCAGTTCGAGTCGCCATGGGTATCGCCGCTGCCATGACCACGCCGGGTTCAATGGCGCTCGCGTTTCGACTCTTCGACGACGACATCCTTCGCGTGAAAGCAATCACGATCATCTCGACGGTTGGCCTTGTCGGTCTGGCGGTTGGCCCGACGGTCGGCGGCTTCATCCTCGCGTTCGCCCCGTGGCAGGTGCTGCTGCTGATCAACGTGCCAATCGCGGCACTGGCATTCATCGGCATCAGGATCGGCATCGCGAAAGACCTCTCCGAAGAACTGCATCGAGACCCGTTGGATGTCGCTGGCGCGTTGCTCGGCACAACAACCATCGTGCTGGCGCTTGTGGCTCCCACGCTTTTCGTCGACGAGGGCACCGGGTCATGGCAACCGTGGGCGGCAACTGCCGGCGCACTGATCGCGGCGACACTCTTCGTCGTGCGCGAACGATCCGCCAAGCATCCACTCATTGATCTAAAACTCATCGCGCTGCCACTCGTGTCGAGCGGACTCGCCTATAAGGCCGCCTCGGGCCTCGCGATCGCGGGCCTCGGCTACATGGCGACGCTCCAGCTGCAGTTCGCGTGGGGATGGTCACCGGCCGTCGCCGCGATCGGCATGCTCCCCCAGGTCATCGTGCTGCTCGCGAGCGGTCGCCTCGTCGGACCATTCGTGCAGAGGGTAGGTATGGAGAGAGCCGCGTGGATCAGCGCCGCCGCGGTCGTGCTCGGCCTCGCCGCCTTCGCCGCCGGCGGCCGCTTCGGTTACGCGTGGATCGCCACCTCACTCGTGCTCGTCGCCGCGGGCATGCGCGTGGTCGGCGTCGTCGCGGGTACGAACGTGCTGCGAGGCTTGCCCAAGAACCGCACGACAATCGGCGCTGCTCTCGTCGACACGTCGAGCGAGGTTGCCACCGCGATCGGCATCGCCGCAACCGGCACGATTCTTGCGGCACTGTTCACCGGCAATATCTTGTCGCCGACTTGGTCAATGCAGCAAGCCGCGCAGTTTCAGGAGGCGGTTACGGTTGCAGGATTCACGCTCACGGGCGTAGCCGCAGCGCTCGTGGTGTTCGGAATCGTTCGTAGCCGACCGGGTCGCGAGGTGGTCGAGGATTCGTAGCGAGGTTCGCCGCGTGGCTTCGGTCGCTGCGTGGTGAGCGTCGTCGAGCAGTGGCCGAGCTACTGCAGGGCCGTGACGATCCTCATCCACCCTTCCGGCGTTCTGACGGTAGCGTCTAGCTGTCAAAGTTTTGAGGGGACCCGAATTGAACGAAGAATTTTCTGCTGCCTGTCTCGCGGAATTCGTGAATTCTTTCGCTGATATAGCGATGGATGCTCTTCGCTTGAACGTCATTAGTGAGCCAACCGTGAAAGACCTCGAGCCACTGGTGCGCTTCGGCCTCGCGGCTCGCCTTTCGCACATTAGCCGCTGGTCGGGTGGGTCGTTTGAAGATTCTTTGCCCTATTCCGATGGCGCGTACCTCGCTTCAGGACCGACGCATACTGGGTGGTTCGATGTCGTGAGCAAGACGATGAAGCTGCGCGCACACGAGGAATGGCCCAATGGTCGGCCCGTGCGCGAGTGGGAGCCGACTACGGCAACGTCCAAACGGAGATCAGCACTACCGGTCGACTGGGACGAGCGCAGAGATGCGATCGCGCGGCGGTTCGAGCTCCTCCTAAGCTCTCAGGAGGAGCTCATTGAACGCGCCTCTCGTGCCCGCCGCGAAGCCGAAGCCGTGAGCATCCAGGCCGCGACCGAAGCTCGTGCCGAGGTTGTGCGCGCTCGTCCCGCGCCCGTGCCACCCCCGTTCCCGTACGGAGTGTCGTTCCACGGGGCCGAACTGCTCGTCGCGGATTGGATGCGTCACTTGGGCATACTTGACGCGCACGTCACCCCATCGACAGCAGATGGCGGAGTTGACGTCGACTCCGACACGCACGTGGCTCAGGTCAAGCACTACAAGGGCAACGTGAGCGTCGTCGCCCTTCGCGAGCTTTTCGGGGTCGCGAGCGCTCGCACAAAGACGCCGCTGTTTTTCACGAGCGCCGGATATACCGGCGATGCCATCCGCTTCGCCGACGCGATTCAGATGCCTCTTTTCGTATACAACGCTGAGCTCGGCACTCTGACCGCCTCTAACCTGCACGCGCAAGCGTTGGTCTAGCCGCAACACCGCTACAGTCGCCTCATGCCCATAGTTCGAATATTGCTCGCGTGGGCACTCGTACCAGTTCCTGTTCTGGGCTGGATCGTCGCGCAATCGTTCACCGAGAACATCGCTCACAATTACGATTTCACCGCCGAACTATTTCACACGTACGCAACGAGCAGCTTCGCGATTATCTTCTTTGTGTCGGCAGCAACAAACGCCATCATCGTCTAGGTGCGGGCACGCTATCGGCCACGGTCGCACCGCACCACCCGTTACGTGGCCTGGCAGTCGGCGCTCATCGTTCTCGCAGTGGGCTGGCTGGTGAGTCTGCGAGCCGCTGATGGTCTGACGCAGATCACAGAGAACGTTCTCGGGGTGCTAATCGCAGCAGTCTCAGTCGTCGTCTGCGTCTTCGCGGCTACGCGTGACCCCGAGTCCACCCAGGCTCGAATCGAGAGGTGGGAGAGCCGCACACCAGAAGCGCGCCAACGGATAAGGCGCGCCCGACTGCTTGTGCCGATCGTGATGGTCGTAGCGGCGGTCGCCGCATTGGTGGTTGTGCAAAGTGTCGAGACGGTGCACCGCGGCTGTGTGGTGAACGGCAACGCAGACTTCGACGGAAGCCGCTCGATCTATACGACCAACTGCGGTGAGTTCGCCATCGAGAGCGACATCAGCGCACCGATGGGCTCAACGCTCGACATTACAACGAGAGGCTTCCGGTTCGGCTTGCCGCCGCAGCCCCTCGTTGTGAGTGTTGTCGAGAGCTAGCTACGCCGTAGGGTTCAGCGCAGCAACCGCTGCGTCGTAACGCCCTTCAACTTCGGCGAAGCGCAAGAACTTCACGCGCTCCACGAGAATCTCCTTCGCAGCGGGCTGCGACGTGAGCAGTGCGATGACCTCATCCGCAAAGTCGTCGAGCGGCAGGTAGTGCTCGTTCGCCGAGTTACCGGCGACGAGCTCGGTCTGCACCGCGGGCGGCACAAGCTCGATGACCTTGACCGAGGTGTTCGCGAGCTGCAGACGCAGGGTCTCGCTGAACTGGTGAATGAAGGCCTTGGTTCCGTTGTAGGTCGGGAAGTAGGCCAGCGGCGTGAAGGCGAGACCTGACGAGACCGTCATGATCGTCGCATCCACTCGTGTTTGAAGGTGCTCGGTGAAGGCCGAGATGAGGCGCAGCGGTCCGTTGATGTTGGTGTCGACGATGCGCTCGGCGGTAGACAGGAAGTCGCCGGTGTGCACGTCTTCTGCAGCCATGATTCCGGCCATCGCGACGAGCACGTTGAGGTTGGGGTGCGCCGCGAGCACGGTATCGCGAGCAGACAGAACGGATGCGGCGTCGGTCGTGTCAATGGTCACCGTCGAGAGCCCGTGCTCGGCAGCGAGCTGCTCAAGCAGGTCGGCCCGGCGGCCGCCAATCACGACGGTGTTGCCGGCGGCCTGAAAACGCAGGGCGAGGGCGAGGCCGATTCCGGATGTCGCGCCGGGAATGAAGATGGTGTTTGAGGTGATGTTCATGCTTCGAGCATGTGGCGCGAGCGACCGAGTAAAAAGAGGAGCCCTTGTCGTAGGACTCGCGCTCCCTGTATCGCACAGCGCCAAGGGCGCATGATTGAGACATGGACCGCCCAGCACTCGCAGAGTTTCTTCACTCCCGACGCGACGCCCTGCAACCGTCTGATGTTGGGCTCACCGATGGAGCGCGCCGTCGCGTGCCCGGGCTGCGGCGCGACGAGGTCGCCGCCCTGACCCGCATGTCGACCGACTACTACGTGCGACTCGAGCAGGCTCGCGGCCCACAGCCCTCGGAGCAGATGCTCTCGGCACTCGCCCGCGCCCTTCGCCTCAGCTACGACGAGCGCGACTACCTCTACCGCCTCGCCGGCCACAACGCTCCCCCACGCGCGTCGCTCGACACCCACGTCGCGCCCGCTCTCGCCCGGGTGCTTGATCGCCTCGACGACACTCCCGCGCTCGTTCTGTCGAGCCTCGGTGAGACTCTCGTGCAGAACGACCTGTCGAAGGCCCTGCTCGGCGACCACTCACGCTTCACCGGACTCGCCCGCAGCAGCGTCTACCGCTGGTTCACCGACCAGAGCGATCGCGACTACTATCCCGTCGCCGACCAGGCACGCCAGGGCAAAGCGCAAGCCGCAAACCTTCGTGTCGCCTACGGGGTCTCCGGCCCACACTCGCGTGCCGGAGCCCTTGTAAAAGAACTGTTGAAGGTCAGCCCAGAATTCACAGAGGTGTGGATGTCGCAGGCCGTCGCCGCGCGCTTCGAAGACCACAAGACGCTCATCCACCCGGAGCTCGGCGCGATCGAGCTCGACTGCCAGACCCTCTACAGCGAAGACCGCAGCCAGGCCTTGCTCGTGCTGACCGCCGCACCCCGCAGCGAGGCCGCCGAAAAACTGGCGCTGCTCGCGGTGCTGGGGCAGCAGCAGTTCGCAACCAGAGACTAGCTACTCAGCGCAGGTGTAGGTCCACTGCGCGTCGGCCGTGACGTCACCGTATTCGAAGACAGCAGCGATGGGACCCTCGACGCCGTTAGTGTGCATCGTCGGGAAGATCGACCGCGTGCAGGCACCGTCAAGTCTCGGGATCTGCTCGTCGAGCTCGGCGCCAGCCACAGACCAGTCCCTCTCAGTGCCGTAGGTGTAGGTGTAGGTGATCACCGAATAGATTCCCTCGGGCAGGTCGCCGTCGCCGGTCGACTCTTCGACAGCGCCATCAATAGTTACGTCGTTGTAGAGAGCGGGGTATTGGGCGAGAATCTTTGCGATCTGCGCACGCTCCGACTCGACGTAGTCAGCAAGCGCTTCTTTGCTCGCGGTTCCCGTGCCATCGGCGGTCGCGGTAGGCGACGGAGCCGGAGCGCCGGGCAGCAACGAACACGCCGTGGCACTTGCCAGAAGTGCTGCGGCGAGTGCGAGTGAGACGACGACTTTCGATGCTTTGCCCAATGTGGTTCCTTAGCTCGCGGTTTCGTCGAGGCTAGCGCAGGTCTTGAGCACTACTCCGCAACGCCAGTGAAATGTTGTCGGCGAAAGTTACTCCCCAGAGAGGATGTCGCGGGGCCGCTGTGCTGGCATCGTGAGATGTAGCCCGGGCTAGCGACACAATCGCTCACTGCTCTGGGTGACGAGAGGAAGAAAATGTCACAGGTGTGGTGCGTAATCGGCGGAGAAGATGGCCGCGCAGAACTCGTTGCGAGTTCACTTATCGACGGAGGCAACGACGTTGCCATTCCGAGCCACGACGTGTCGAACCTGGCGATGCTCGTCGCTCGGTACCACGACTCTGTGCTGCCCATCGAGCTCGGCGACGCCGAACTCTCGACACTCGAGGGCGCGGTTGACGCGATCGAGGAATCGTATGGCGCCATCGACTCGTTCGCGATCATCGTCGATGCGCAGGTGCCTGCCGGAGTCATCGCAGCGGGTAAAGCGCTTGCGCAACTTCGGCCCGCGGCATCCATCGTTCTCGTAACGGGCAGCGTCACCGATAATGACGAGCAGCGCGAAACCCAGCGGATGCTGAACACGGTGTTCGAGGCGCGCCTGCACAAGGTTGCGCCCGCCGAGGTAATGCAGCAGCGCCGCATCTCGGTCGTCGAGCTGTCAGACGGTATTCGCAACTTCGAACTGACCGCCTGACGCCAGCCGACCCGGTTACCCTCGCTTCATGGCCCTGCCAACAACTGACACCATCGTGACCTACCCCGACGGGGCGACGACCTCTAGCGGGGTTGTGCTTCACGTCGAAGAGCTTTCGGGCGGCAGGTCTGCCGTGCTGCTCGACACCACGGCCTTTCACCCGGTCGACACCGCGTGGCCCGATCAGCCCGCAGACCGCGGCGTACTCGTGACCGCATCGTCCGAGCACCTGATCGTTGATGGTCTCACGGGCGGGATAAACGAGGGTGTTCTCTACCTCGGCGCCGACCTGCCCGTGCGAAATGGCACCGAGGGCTGGATTTTCGTCGTCGCCCACATCATCGAGGGCGCGGCACCTGCGGAGGGCTCGACGGTCGACGTGCGCGTCGACGCTGACTATCGAACCTCGTTGTCGGCTGGCCACACGGCCTGCCACCTCGCCTCGCTCGCGCTCGACGCGGCACTTGCCGATGCGTGGACGAAGCAGGTACCCATCGATGCCCTCGGTCACCCTGCCTTCGACGCGCTCGCGATCGCGACGTCGCGCATCCACCCGAACAGCTCCGTCGACGTCTACCGACTCGGCAAGTCGCTTCGGCGCAAGGGCTTCACGGTGGCAGCGCTCGACGACCTCGCGGCCATCGAACGCCGCGCGAACTCGCTGCTCGAAGAGTGGCGCAGTGGTGGCGGCGCGATCCGCATCGAGCGAGACGCGCACGAGCTCTCGGCACGGCGAACGTGGGTGTGCGAACTCGGCGGGGGTCGCACTGACATTCCCTGCGGCGGCACACACCTGCACAATCTCGACGAGCTGGCCGGAGTGGCGATCTCGCTCGAAACCGAAGACCTCGAGGGTGCCCGCCAGCTCACCATGACGACGAGCGCGCGCCTCGCCCAGTAGCGGCTACGACTCGGGGTCGTACTGAAACTGCCGCAGCTCCTGGGCGCAGCGGCAGGCCTGTGCGATCTTCGCCGCCCACTTCTCTGCCTCGTCGCGCGACGGAAGCTCGAGAACGGTGAACCCGCCGTCGAGCACCTTGGTCTGCGGGTAAGTGTCGTTAGTCACAGTGCCGTCGGCGGCAACGCGAACGGGGTCGACGTCTTCGTCGATTCCTCCGCCAAACACGTAGACGCCGGCGTCTTTGGCTTCCTGAATCACCTCGTGCGATTCACGCACGACGTCGTCGAAATCTTCCTCCGCAAATTGCATAACGCCGCTAGGAAAAGAGATCAGGTACTTGGTCATCACAGCTCCATATCGAAGAAGGGCCCTACCGGCACGCTAGTGCGGTAGGGCCCTGAACTCAACGATCGAACGCGCGGGTGTTAGCCCTCGTCAGAGCAGGCGTAGCTCCACATGGTGTCCGAAGCGTTCGCTGCATCGGTGTACTCGAAGACTGCGGCGAGCGGTCCTTCAACGCCGTAGGTGCGCATTGCCGGGAAGATCGTTCCCGAGCAGGCGTCCTCAAGGGCGCTGCCCTGTGCGTCGAGTGCGGGGCCGGTTGCTTCCCAGTCCATCTCTGCGGTGTACGTGTAGGTGAAGCGGATCGTGGAGTGCGGCCCGGCGGGGATGTTTTCTTCATCACCGGTCGACTCCTCAACAGCGCCAGCAATCGACACGTCGCTGTAGAGGTCGGGGTACTGCTCGATGATCGTGGGGATCTGCGCGCGCTCTGCCTCGACGTAGCTGTTCAGCGCTTCATCGGTTGCGGCCGGCGCCTCTTCGGTCTCCGTGGGCGTCGAGTCGTCCTGCTGCGCCACGATGGGCAGCAGCGAACAGCCTGCGGTGCCGGACATCAATGCAACGGCGAGGGTGATGGTGACGGCGATCTTCGATGCGTTTCTCATGCGATCTTCCTTAGCTCTTGGGTAAACGAAGGCTATCGCAGGCAGTGAGCCTAACTCCAAATATTGGATGTCGCGGAGCGTGGGGTTGACACAGTTCGACGCCTCGAGCTCTAAGCGGGCGGTAGCGCGCGGGCCAATGCGAGGTATACCCGCTCGATCGTGGCGTCGTCCAGCTCGCCCGGCTTGCGAATGAGATCGGCGGCCTTCGCGGGCCACAGCACGTGCAGACCATCGACCATGAACGAGCCGCCAAAGAGTGGCCAGTCTGCATCGACAAAGCACAGCACGCCGGTAACCGGGATTCGGTCGAGGCCTGGTAGGTCGAGTACATCAACTACAGCATCGATCTGCTTGTGCACGCCATCGGCAAGCGCAGTCTTGTCACGCCCGCCCACGGTGAGAGTTTCAGTTCGCGCCCGAAATAGTCCGCCTTCTACGCGCAGCGACGGTCTGGCGTCTTTGTAGCGCTTTGCATCAATGACGAAGACGCCGCTCGGGCAGATGACAACGTGATCTATATTGGCGCGCGATCGAGGCATCCGCCGATCGTGAAGCACTCGGACGCTGGAAGAGACAAGCCCATCGAGACGAATGCCGAGCACCTCCTCGCCCACAGCACCTGCCGCCCATGACTTCGTTGATTGCGGGTCATCGCTGAGGGCAAGGATCAACCCACCCAGTTTTGGATGTGCGCTGCGAATGCGGCTTTCTCGCGCGCTCGTTCGCCGCTCGTTTTCGCGACGGGCCGAGGCACCGGCAACCCCGGATTCGACCTCGGTCACATCGCAATTGAGGCAATAGACCATTTTGGACGCCGGGTCGTAGAAAGCGTTTGCGCCCACCGGGAGCGACGCCGAGCACGATCCGCACCGGCCCGCGTATCGCAGCTGCAAGCGTCGGGCGGTGTCGGGTTTCGGCATGCGACTAGTCAGACTTCGCCGTTAGCTCGTTATCGCTAACGTCGCTGTTCTGTCGCCTGCTCAGCGCACCGGCCGCGAGCTTGAGAGAGAGCTTGTCGGCGAAAGTTCGAGCGCTGCCGAGCGCCTCGTTACCGAAGCGCGCGGCAGCATCGACACCCTCAGTGCCCGTTTCAAGAACGTTGTCACGCACGCCCGCCGCAGCGTCGAGCCAGCGAACCGCTTCGAGCACCTCGCGGCTGTTCTCGATCTTGAGAAGCTCGTGAAACTCGACAACACCTACCGCCACATGGTTGGTCGCGTTGACTACAGCCCGCGAGTCGATGGGGTGAAGCAGCACTTTGGAGTTCGACACGTGCGCCGCCGCGTCCATGCGAACGAGAAGAGTTTCGGTCGTGCGCTTGATCATGTCGAGGCGGCTCTGGCGAGCAGCGGCCAAGCCGACTCGATGTTTGTCCAGTTCTTCTGGAGAGGCGTCGAGAACTCGGTCGAGCTCTAGCACCGCCACGGCATCTTGCAGCTGGAAGCAACGCGCCAGCACCGCAAGCCACTCGCGCACCTTCGCTTCAGCGGCTTTGGTCGTCTTCGCCAGTTCACCAACGTTGGTTTTGTTCTCGAGCTTGTCTGCGATCGCGTCTAGCTGGCGCAATGCGTAGGCCTGGGACCTAGCGATGGTCTGAGGCGTCGCCTGCACCTTCGACCAGGTCACTTCTGAAACGCGACCGGTGTGCCCACGAAGCGAGATCGCCTCTTCGAGAACGAACCCGACGCCGATGATCTCAGCGAGCGCTGCGTCTTTCTGGGAGCGAAGAACGTCGTCGACTTTCTCATCGATTTCGGCGAGGTAGTCATTGATCTCATCCATCGATGCCTTCATCGCGAGCTGGGACATGATCCCCGCCGCGCCGGCCAGAACCGCCGGATTCGCTAGGAATGAACCGTGCTTCACGATCTCAAGGATGCTCGAGATCTTGCCGTTGTCGGTGATGATCGCGCGAACGAGATCCGGATTCGAACCCTTCATCGCGTCCATTGACTTGAAAGCCTTGGCCGACTGCTCGCTCAGTTGCACCCATCGACCAGCGTTGGCGGCAATCGTGGACGCCGCATTGGCTGCACCTGCTGCAGCATGAAGTGCCGGCGCGATGCGTTGAAGCCCGAAGTCTTGCGACGTCAATCCCTCTGATTCCAGAAACAGTTCGACGACCTTTGGATCGCCGAATATCGCGACTCCGTTACCATCGCTGATCAGCTGAATCTCGTTGTCCATCATCGGCTCCTGAATCGCGGGGAGGAAGTGCCCTCGGGAAGGGCTCGATTATCTTCTCATCATCGAGAGACATCCTCAGCACCGCGAACGCTGCATGACTAACGCGCAGGCCAGATTGCAAAGCCACCCACCGCACCGACTAGTGTTTCGGCATGGTTCGACGCGCGACAGGTAGCTACTCCGTCGGCGTCAGACGCCGCGAGGAGATCGTGCGGATCGCGACACGGCTGTTCGCCGAGCAGGGATATGCCGCGACATCCATCGCGGTTATTGCCCAGGCTGCCGGAATCAGCGAGGGCGGCATGGCGCACCACTTCGCCACGAAGAACGCCCTTCTTCAGGCGGTTGCCGAGCAGCGCATCGTCGAGACGGCTGAATGGTGGGCAACGCTCCCCCCGTCGAATTCTGTGCTTGCCATGTACGACGAAATGGTTGCCGCGACCCGGCACTTTACCGAAGAGCCGGGCCTCATCGAACTGTTTGTGATGTCGATCTCTGAGTCGGTGGATCCGTCGAGTTCGGCCCACACAAGCATCGCCGCGCGGTATGACGCCGTGATCGGCAACATCGAGCAGCGACTGCGAAGCGGAATCGACTCGGGCGAGATCAGAGCCGACATCGACGCTCGCGCCATCGCGGCCGAGAGCATTGCGGTGAGCGACGGATACCAGGTGCAGTGGGCACTCTCGAACGGAGCCTTCGACCTCGTCGCGCGAATCGCTGAGTACTCGGCACGCATGCAGCAGTACCTAAGGGCCTAACGAGAGAAGGGACCCGGGGGGTAGTTCCCGAGTCCCTTCCGTCACTGCCCCGCTAGCGCGTCACGCGATACGGGGTGAGCGTCACCGGCCCGTCGAGGCCGTTCACCGTCGCGGTGCGCGAGCCGAAATCGGCCGGGCGGTGCACTCGCAGCTGGTTGAGCAGCGTGCTCGCGACATCCACTCGAATCGTGTTGTTTCCCTTCTTGAGGGCCGAACCGATGTCGACAGTGCCGCCGAACTGGTTGGCGACCGCCATGCGCTTGCCGTTCACCCAGACCCGGTACGAGCCGTGCACCTCACCGAGATCGAGCACCGCGGATGCCGCGGCAAGCGCCGTGCTTGCCTTGATCGTCGTTGTGTAGGTACCGACACCGACAGAGTTCTCGAAGCCGTCGAGCTCGCTCCACGGGGTCGCACCTACGTCAGACGCGGTGCGCTTCTCGTGCTTCGTGAATGACGACGCGTCGCCCGCGCCGCCGGGCAGGTACTCGTCGAGCGAGAGATCCCAGTCAGCGAGAGTGACAGCTGCCGGCACGCCCTTCGACGTCTTCGACACGATCGCACCCGTCGCAAACGACTTCGGCGCGAGAGCGATGATCGCCGACCCGCCGGGCTCGATGTCGATCTTCTTGACGGTCTTCACGCTGCCCGACCGCTTCGATGCAACTGGCGCCACCTTGCCCGTCCACGGGTCGAGCGAGAACGCGACCGAGGTCTTCAACCCGAAAAGCTTCGCGTCGGTCGTGACCGCTTCGTCGGTGCTGTTGACAAGAACATAGAAGGTGGATGTCGCGGTCTTCCGCTCGACCACCTTTACGCCCTCGGCAACCGTCGCATCCTTTGTGACGCCCTCGTCGGCGAGAATCGCGAGCACGTCTGACTCGCTGTCTGCCTCGTACGCGCGCGGTTGCCCGAGCACACGCGAGACCGCGCTGCGAATCGCCTTGTCTTCTGCCTTCGCCTTCGCGGCAGAGCCAGCCCAACCCTGTGCCGCGGTCGGCCCACCGTCGACGACGATGATCGGCAGCCCCGCCTTCGCGACGCGCTCGACCTCTTTCGTAGCTTCGAGGTCGAGGGGCTCAGAGCCGATCACGAGTGCTTTGAACGCCGCACCGTCAGGGTCGAGTCGGCCGCCAGCGACCTTCTCGCCCGCGAGACTGCCCGGCGTGACGTAGCCGTAGGTGAACCCTTCGGCATCAAGGAAGGCTCCGTCGAGCGCCGACCCACCGTCACCGCTCGACTGGTTGAGTACGGCGACATCCCACAGCGCTGTTCCCGTTTGCAGAGTCTTCTGCACGCGGGTGTAGTAGCCCGAGACGTCGGTCTCCATTGTCCAGGTCGCCTGACGCGGCCCGAAAGCTTCGCCAATGTTGGGGGTGAACCCGTGGAAACCGGGCCACTGGCTCGCGTTGTCGGTGATCGTTCCGTCGGCGCTCGGCGGGTTGACCGGGTAGGGCAGTCCGTGAAACACCATCTGGTTCGCACCAAGCGAGTACTCGCGGTTGGCGAGCGCGGCGATCTCTGCGGGGGTGAGCCCGTAGAGGTTTCCGAAGCCGCCGGGCAGCATCTCGCTGCTCACGAGGGTTTTGCCCGCAAGAGCAACACCAGCAGAGAGAGTGCGGAACTGCTCTTCTGAGCACCCGAGCGACTCGCACTCAGAGATGTCGAGCGCAGCTGCCGCCGATCCAAGGTCGATCGGCTCGCCGTTGGGCTGCGCACGGAATGTCAGCCCGAGACCGTTCGCCCACTCGGTGATGGGATCGACGTGATCTGTCGTCCACAGCTGTTCGAGTGTCGCGTCAACGTCGTGGCGCACTCGGGCAAGCTCGTTCTGCTGGGCTTCGGGCACCGCGTACTGCGCTACCTTCGGAGCGAACGGGCTCGAGGGTTCGCCGTATGCGATGGCCGGCAGGTAGGGCGCGAGGTCATACCCGTGCTGGACGTTGAATGTCTCGACGAAGTCGCTCGCCCAGAGCTGCGTGCCCTTGAGCTCGAGGGAGTCTTCGAAGATCGATCCGCCATTCGCCTTCAGCAGGCGACGTGTCTCGGAGTCGAACAGCTTCGAGAAATAACGAATGAACTTCTCGGTGCCTTCACTGTCGAGGTGATTGATCACCCGCGACTCAGGAAGAGACAGGGGCGTGGTGGATGTTCCGAACGGAGCGTCATTGCGCTGTGCCGTGCCGCGCTGCCAGCCGGCAATCACCACCCAGCTCTCGCCCTCGGGAGCCGTGAACTCGAGCTCTCCAGAACGCGAGATCTCGAGGGTTTGCACACCGTCAAGGTCGACAACCGGCGTGGCTTCTGCGCACGCGTCGACGCACTTCGCGGCAACCGCGCTTACGAGCGTTGCCTCCGAGGTGCGCGTTTCGGTGACGACTTCACCGTCGACGATCGAGCGGTCGCCGTAGGTTCGTGCGGTCGGCGCAGGAGCGGCGCCGTCGAACGTTTCTCCCGCGGCGACAACCGCGCGGGCAGTCACGAGCTCCTGGCTCGCGGCGTCACTCGACACGTCAAGCCCGGGAATCGCGGCCGGCCAACGGCCACCGAGCGTCAGGTCGACCTGAAGCCCGAGCTGGTTGGCTCGCTTCAGAACTGCCTTGACCGCTGCGCGCCATGAGGCATCGCCGTACTGCTTGCTCGGATCGACGACATAGGTCGTGCCATCCATAACAAACGCGATCTCGACACCCTTGTAGCCCGCCTTCGCGACGGCCTCCAGCTGGGTCACTGCTGTCGCGGCGTCTATGTGCGACGGCCACCACCAACGGAACATCGCGGCAGTTGAAGAATCTGCGGCTGCGAACGATCGGGCGAACGAACTGGATTTCGCGGCTGGCGCTGCAGCCGCGGTCGTGGGGATGAGAGCAGATGCTGCGAGTACCGCTACGGCTGATGCTGTCGCAATCAACCGTTTGGCACCGTACGCGTCACGTCGTCGGGACACGTTTCCTCCTTCATTGGGGGTAAGTGAGATGTTCCAGAAAACTGAAACGTTCAAATACTGACCCCCAACCGTGGGGCAGCGCAAGACTAAAACCGGGATTGGCCGGTTTTTAAATTGACTCCGTGCTTCGCCGGTAGGTGCTGACGACGACGCCCGCGGGGTGCTGATACGACTCGACGAGCGCGATAGTGGTCAGCGGAAAACCGCCGCCGAACAGCTTTTTTCCGGCGCCGAGAATGATCGGGTAGGTCACGAGGCGATATTCGTCGATGAGGTCGTGCTCGGCTAGGGTGCGGATGAGTTCGGTGCTGCCCCATACCCGAATCTCTCCGCCGGGTTCGTCGCGTAGCCGTGAAACGGCGGCCGCGACATCCAAAATTTGATGGCTGTTTTTCCACGCAAAGTCGGTTGTTGTGCGCGACGCGACGTACTTCGGCACGCGGTTGTAGCGCCTCGTGAGTTCGCCCGTCAGGCCCGGGGCGCTTTCGTCCCAGACGGCCCACGCGCGCGACCAGATGTCGTAAGTTTTGCGGCCGAGCAGCAGCGCTTCAGTCTTGGCTTCCCACTCGAGCACGAGATCGCCGATGTCGTAGCCCTGTTGCCAGCCACCATGCTCGAAGCCGCCCTCGCGGTCTTCGTCGGCGCCGCCTGGCCCCTGCGAAACCCCGTCGAGGGTGACGAATGCCTGCACAACGATCTCGCTCATGCGCGCTACCTCCTCGACGATCATCGCTCCGGAGGTCGCGAGATGGAAGACCTAGCGGGCCAGATCATCCTTGTCGATGTCGTCGACAAGTTCAGCCATTGAGGCGAAGAAACCGCGAATGATCTCGGCCTCGTCGGCGCTGAGGCCTCGTGCGGCAGTGATCATGCGCTTGTGCATCGCGCCGAGAGTCTGGCGAACTTCTTCGTCGGCACCGGGCGTCGCCGTCACCATGTTGCTGCGCCGATTCGCCGGATCACGCACGCGCTGCACATGGCCGCTCTTTGTGAGGCGGTCGAGCAAAGCGGTGATCGAGGCTGAGGTGATGCCGAGGTGATCCCCGAGCTCGCGCCCCGAAACCAAGCGGCCTTCGCGCTGTGACTTGAGCAAAAAACGGAGAGCCTGGAGGTCCATGGCGGCCATGCCCATCGAGTCACCGGTGCGGCGACGCATGGCTTCTTCGGCAGCGCGATACTCGAGAAGCGCGAGAACTAGTGCGGGGCCGGTCATACGTGCGGGGTCAAAGCTGGTCGTGCGGCGAATGTCACGGTTGAGCAGCACTGCTTCCGGTTGCTACGTGGGTGTCGATCTCGTCAACTGCGGAGCGCATCTTGTGAAGGAAGTCGATGACCACCTGTGCGTGCTCGGGGCTCAGGGTTGTGGCGATCTCAAACATGCGCTCGGGAACCTCGCCAAGCGCGGCCTCGATCTCTTCGTCGGTCGTTGCTGTGGGTACGAGTATCAGCGCACGACGGTCGAAGGGGCTGTTCTCACGGCGCATCTGGCCAGCACGCTCAAGACGGTCGAGCAGAACTGTCGTCGACGCGCTCGAAATTCCGAGGTAGTGGGCGAGCTCTTTCGGACCGATTGACCGACCGTCGCGCTGAGCCATGATCACGTATCGCAGCGCGAGGAGATCGTTTTCGCCCATTCCCATCGAAAGTTGCGTGCGCCGCTGCATCGCGGTTTCAGCGGCCCGATAGGTGCGCATTGCCTCCAAAACAGCGACGCTGCGCTGTTTTTCGGCGTCGTCGGTGTACCAGTAGTGCGTTTCCGCTTCCTGTTCCGAGTTGGCCATCCGACAACACTAGTTCAACTAACAAGTTGTTGTCATCGAATAGGGGAAGTTCACAAACTAATCAAAAGAAGAAGTATTTGCCCTCGCTAATCATTTGTGTAAGGTATTACTAGATGGACTAACTAATAGTCCGGCGAACGAATAGGGACAGTGATGACAACGCTCGAGACGACGAAGACTGAGCAGTCGGCCCAACCCCAGATCGTCTGGTCGAGCCCCGACATCAACCTCTGGGTAGCGACCTCGGCCGGCGAGTTCGCCGGAATGATCGAGTTCTCGCAGGGCCACTTCGTCGTCAGCGATGCAACGGGCTCGCTTGTAACCACGAGCACCAATATCCCGGCCGCGCAACGAGCGCTCGTCGAGCACACGGCACCGCAGCCAGCCCGCGAGATCGCGACCGGCCTTGCGTACAAGCCGAGTTTCTTGTCTCGCGCACCCCGCACGAACTACCGACGCAACGCTGCGTAATCACAACTGTCATCCGGCCGACCACTCGGCCGGTTCTTCCCACGCAACAAAAAGAAAGTGAAAAAATCATCATGGGCTTTTTCGGATTCCTTCTCCTCGGTCTCATCGCTGGCGCAATCGCGAAGCTGATCCTGCCGGGCAAGCAGGGTGGCGGCTGGCTCATCACGCTGGTTCTCGGTGTTGTCGGAGCGCTTCTCGGTGGATTCATCGGTGGAGCCGTCTTCGGCACGGGCATCGACAACTTCTTCGACCTCGGAACCTGGGCGCTCGCCATCGGCGGCTCGCTCCTCGTTCTCGTGATCTACGGCGCAATCACCGGCCGTCGTAAGTAGTTCGACAACAACTGGAGGTACGGGCACCACCCAGCGGTGGTGCCCGTACCCATTTCAACGGGGAGGGTAAGACATGACTGACACAATCTCGACACCCACGGCGACGCTCGAGTCCGCGACATCCACCGACGGTCTTGTGTGGCTCTTGGCCGAAGAAGTGCAGCCGGCCGTATGGATCGGCCGATACCGCGGCGCAGCAATCGGCATCATCGAAAACTCCGATCCGGAGATCTTTACCGCGACGACGCAGCGCGGTCGCGGTCTCGGAAACTTCGCGACCCTCAATGAGGCGCAAGAGGCCTTCTACTCGCACTAGCGCGGGCACTGTACGTCTTTCGCGTGCGGATAACTAGCGCCAGTTCGTGAGCCAGTGCGCTTGCTGTCAGTGCCGCACAACTCTCGATTGCCGTCGGCAAGAAGCGCACTCTCAAGTAGAGGCGCCACATCGAGGTTGCGCCGGAGACGGAGCGCGGCAATGTACTTTCACGTGCAGGACTACATCAACGAGATAGCACTCGACGAGCCAGACCCCGCAGCCGCCAACGCGCTGCAAGAGGGGCTCGGCGGCCAGTTCGGCGAGATGCGCACAATGATGCAGTACCTCTTTCAGGCCATCAACTTTCGTGGGCCGGCGGCTAAGCCGTACCGCGACCTCATCCAGGGCGTCGGCACAGAAGAGATCAGTCACGTCGAACTCATCGGCACGACGATTTCACGGCTGTTGGATGGCGCGCCCGAATACTCGGGCAAACTCACCGACCCGCTCGACACACCGGGCGCCGGCGGCGCGACGCCACTCAAGATCGCCCTCTCGGAGGGCAACATTCACCACTATCTGGTCGGCGCCCAGGGCGCGCTCCCGGTCGACTCTGTCGGCAACCCGTGGAGCGGCAGCTACGTCTACAACTCGGGCAACCTCACGCTCGACCTGCTCTACAATCTCATGCTCGAGTCGACCGGTCGCCTGCAGAAGTGTCGCGTCTACGAGATGACCGACAACAAGACGGCTCGCTCGACCCTGGCCTACCTCATCGTGCGCGACCAGGCCCACGAGAACGCGTTCGCCCGCGCGCTCGAGACGCTCGGGGTCAACTGGAACGCCCTGCTGCCGATTCCAAAGACCAACGCCGAGAAGTTTCCCGAGGTAAAGAAGCTCGTCGACCTTGGTCTGCAGAGCAAGCAGTTCACGTTCGACCTGCGCGGGCAGTCGGAGGCCGGCAAGATCTTCCGCGGCCCGTCGCCGTCGAACGACGGCACAGAACTCGACGCGTCGGAGCAGGCGCCCGTCGGATTCCCGTCGACGATCAGCCCGGAGCGGCTCGAAGAGTTCTCCCCCGGTCTCGACACGGGGCTCATGGAGCTGATCCAGGCGACAGCGGATCTGGAGCTGGAAGAGATCGAGAGCTTCTACGGGCCGACCGGATCAGCGCCCGCCGCCGCTACGCCGGTTAAGACAGCGACCAAGCCCGCCGCGAAGAAGACGAGCTCGAAGAAGTAGGCGTGGCTAGCTCGCGGGCATCGTCAACGCGACGCCCGCGAGCTCTTCGAGCTGTCGCCAGACGCGCTCGGCAAGGTCACCGGTCGGCGCTGCCGTGCGCGGCGTCGGATCAATCGCGATCGGCGAGCCCTTGACCCCAGTGGCTGGCGCGTAATACTCGCCACCCTGCGCTGCGGGGTCGGTGACCGCACGCACAGCCGACCATGCCGCGGCATCCTTTCCCTGAGCCCACGGCGTGTACGGGTTGCGCTGGTACGGCGTCGTCGCGTCGCGGATGCCGACGCGTTGCGGGGTCTTCGCGTCGACGCCAACACCCGGCTTGACGACGAGGGAAGCAATCGGCGCCCCCGCAGCGCGCAGTCGACGCTCAAGTTCAAAGGCGAACACTTCGGTCGCAGTCTTTGCCTGCGTGTAGGCGACGATTCCAATGCGTGAAGTGCGACGCAGATTATCTACCGAGGTCGGATACTGAGCGACGTAGCCCGTCGACGTATGCACGACGCGGCTGATCGAGTTGTGCGCGGTCGCGGTCGCGGCGAGCGTCGGAAGAATTCCGGCGAGCAAGCGAATGTTCGCGACCACATGAGTGCCGAGCATTATCGGCAGTCCGTCTTCGGTCGTCGCCCGGCCACTCATCGACATCACCCCACCGTTGAGCACAATCGCGTCGAGCCGTGGCAGTGCCGCGAGCTCGGCGGCCGCGACATCCACCGATGCGAGAGAGCCAAGTTCGAGAACGACCGAGCGTACCGACGCGTTCGGCACCTGACCGCGGATCGCGTTCTCGGCAACGCGCAGCTTGGCGGCGCTGCGAGACGCGAGCACAACATCGGCGCCGGCGGCAGCGAGCTGCTCGGCTGCGAAATAGCCGATGCCAGCGGTCGCTCCGGTGACGACGATCGTTCGCCCGGTCTGGTCGGGCAGGTGGGCGGGGTTCCAGGTCATGCGGTCCTCGATCTCTAAGTGGATTTTCTTATCCGCCTAGATGGTAGCATTAAACGGATTTATTCATCCGCCTGGGCTAAGATGATTTGATGTCAGCACTCCGGTCAGACGCGGCGAGAAGCCGCGAGCGCATCCTCGACACTGCGCGGTCACACGATGTGCACAACCTTCGCCTCAACGATGTGGCGCGCGATGCGGGAGTCGGGGTCGGCACCGTGTACCGTCACTTTCCGAACACGCAGTCTCTTCTCGAGGCGCTCACGTTCGACACGATCACGCGACTGCTCGATGTTTCACGCAGCGCGGGTGCCGAGCCTGACCCCGCTCGAGCGTTCTCGCACTACCTGCGCTCAGCGCTCACCCTGCTTCTCGAGTTCGACGGCCTGCAGGCGGTGATGCTCTCGCCCGACGACGAGAGCGATGAGATGCGCGCCGCAAAGCGCGAGATCTTCGAGACCTTCGAAGGCGTTCTCGAGCGCGCGAAGACCGTGGGTGCAGCGCGTAGCGACCTCACTCTCGACCAGGTTTCACACCTCGCGTGTGGCATCGAGTATGCGGTGCGACTCGGGTCGCCCGACGACCGCGACCGTTTTCTCGACGTGCTGCTGGCGGGCTTGCGCGGTTAGTTGCCGCTTCGGCAAACCCGCTTGGCGATTCGACCCGCGAGCTCAGATCATCGAAGCATGACCGATACCTTTGACCGCGCCTACTGGGAACACCGCTACGCCGCACCCGGCCTCACCTGGAGCGGCGCACCCAACGCCGTGCTGCTCACCGAGGCCGCAGACCTGACACCGGGCCGCGCTCTCGATATCGGCAGCGGCGAGGGTGGTGACGCACTCTGGCTTGCGAAGAATGGATGGCGCGTCACGGGCGTCGACATAGCCGACAACGCACTCGCGAAGGCGCGCTCCAGCACTGAGGCCACTGACCCCGCGGCCGCCGCGCTCATCACGTGGGAGCAGCACGACCTCACCGCCTGGACACCGGAACCGCGAAGTTTTGACCTCGTCACCTCGCACTTTATGCACCTGCCCGGGCCGGCGCGCGAGACCCTGTTCCGCGCCCTGGCTGCGGCGATCGCGCCGGGCGGCACGCTGCTCATCGTCGGCCATGATGTCTCTGCACATCACGCGCACCACGACGACCTTATGTTCGGTGTCGACGACGTGCTCGCTGCGATCGACGGCGAGGGCCTCACTGTCGAGGTCGCCGAATCGCGAGAACGAGTGGATGTCGCGATGCGCGACATCGTCGTGCGTGCGACCCGCGCCGCCTAGCCGATCGGCTCCTTCGTCGCGGGGCCATCTAGCGACAAGTTGTGCACAACCGGTTTGTGTGCAACCGTTGGAGGGTGACCACGAACCCGCTAGACACAATGCTGTGCTTCTCGCTGTACGCAGCCTCACGCGCGACCTCCCAGGCCTATCGCGCTGTGCTCGCCGAGCACGACCTCACCTATCCCCAGTTTTTGGTGCTCGTCGCACTCGACGCCGAAGGTGACTCGTCGGTTGTCGAGCTGGGTCAGCTGATGTTTCTCGATTCCGGAACCCTCTCGCCGCTGCTCAAACGCCTCGAGCGCCGCGGCTTTGTCACGCGCACCCGTCAGCCAGATAACGAGCGCGTGCTGATCGTCGCGCTCACGCCCGCCGGCGCCGAGCTGCGAAAAGTTATCGCCGACGCTGTGCTGCCGCTCAATCCCGCGTACGGCGTCGATGCCGACGGGCTCGCGGCACTGCTCCCCCAACTGCATGCCATCCGTACCGGCATGACCGACTTGACCGACTCCATACGCACCACCAACACAAAGGAACTATCACTATGAGCGATGTCATCTACTCGACCGAAGCCCTCGCAACGGGAGCCGGCCGCGATGGCCACGTCACGACCTCCGACGGAGCGCTCGACCTCAACATGTCGATCCCGAAGGAGATGGGCGGCGCTGGCGACGGCTTCAACCCCGAGCAGCTCTTCGCCGCGGGTTACGCAACGTGCTTCCACTCAGCGCTTCAGGCTGCGGCTCGCGGCATGAAGATTAAGATCACCGACTCCTCAGTCGGCGCGCGCGTCGACGTCGTGCGCAACCCCGAGACCGGCATGGACCTCGCCGTCACCCTCGAGGTCGTGCTGCCCAACCTGCCCCACGACCAGGCACAGGAACTCGCCGACGCCGCCCACAAGCTGTGCCCCTACTCGCGCGCAACGAGTGGAAACATCTCGGTGACCGTGCTGGTTACCGACGACTAATTAGACGCCGGTTGGATGTCGCGGCCGCCGTTTCGGCTCGCTGCCCCCGTTCGCGCGGTGGCCCCGAGACCGAGCGGCGGCCGCGACCGTCTTAACTCGCGGCATCCCACCACTGCAGCACCCGCGTCGCGTAGAACGTGACCCACTTCGACGGCTCGCCGGGCGGAACATCCTGGTCGACCCAGTCAGCTCCGGGGTAGACGTGTTCTTGCAGCCAGGTGCCGTCGAGCTGCTGCCGCGAGCGGATGAGCTCGATCGCCTCGGCCAGCCGCGGGTCGGGCGGGGTGCCGTCTAACAGTGACGCCGAGCGAAAGTAGTTCGCCGTGTTGAGCACCGTGTGCGGCCAGCGGAATGGGTACGCGAGTCGCGTCGCCCACGGGCCGACGACCTCACCGGTCGAGAGCCGGTAGAGAAGTTTGCGTTCGAGTAGGTACTCCTCGCCGCGCTGGCGTGAGGCGCGGGTCGAGACGCCCGTCGCACGCTCGTAGTACAGCAGCCCCTTGAGCGAGTTCACCGTCGAGTGAAACGACGAGCGGGTAGAGCCCTCGACCCACTCGCAGTTCCAGCCGCCGTCGGCGAGCTGATGTTCGGGAAACCATGCGGCGAGCGCGCTCATGTCGCGACCGAGCCACACCCCGTTGGCGAGGGTGAAGGCGTTGATGCAGCAGTCGACCTCGCCCTGCCAGTAGGGAAGGTCGTCGTACTCCCACGTGCTGTTGGCTTCGAGCTTGTCGGCGGTGCCAGCGAGCGCGGCCGGGTCGAGACCCAGGTCGCGCAGGGTGTTGAGCGTCCACGTTGTGGCCGTGTACGGCTGACCCGGCTGCTCGGGCTCGTCGAAGAATCCGGCAGGAAAGTATGCGCCGCCTGCCCACTGGCCATCCGCATCCTGCCGCGCGAGCAGTTGAGCACCGAGGCCCCCGGTCGCGACCCGAGCACGCGTTGCCTGCCAGACCGACGCCGGGGCGCCCGCAAGATCACGCTCGACCCGCCAGCGAAGTGCGGGGTCGGAATCGAGGAGCCAGTCGAGAGTGGTGGGCGCGACATCCATGCGAAAAAACTACTCGCGCCCACCGACACATTCCAGACTGAATGGATGTCGCGGAACTAGATCTTGAGCGCCTCTTCGAGCGCGTCGTCGCCGTCGATCACGTTGAGCACCCGCCACGGAGCGGGGCGATCGGTCGCGAGAAGAGCGAGAAGCGCTGCGGTGTTGCCGCGGCTCGTTGTTCCGGTAGCGCTCTCGTCGATCGTGACGAGGCGAGTCGTTGTGTCGTCGTTGAGGGCGCCCGGTCGAACGATCGTCCACTCGAGGTCGCTGGCGCGAAGCGCGTCATCCGCTGCCTTCTTCGCCTTCTGGTAGGCGATCATCGAGGGGTCATCGCCGCCCGATGCCGGGTCGTCTGCGCCGATGTATGACACGAGAATGAAGCGCTGCACGCGAAGTTCGGTTGCGGCATCCATGCTCTTGATAGCGCCCTGGTGATCGACTGACTCTTTGCGCTCGGGGCCGGAGCCGCCGCCCGCACCCGCTGTGAAGATGATGGCGTCGACGGCCGAGATTCCGGCGGCGAGCTCAGCCGAGGTCGCTGTCTCAATGTCGACGATGATCGGTGTTCCGCCTGCGGCGGTGATCTCGTCGGCGTGCTCTGGGTTGCGGATAATCGAGCGAACGGTGTGCCCGGCGTCAGCGAGCTCCCGTGTCGCGAGGAGGCCGATTTTGCCGTGTCCACCGATGATGGCGATCGTGCTCATAACGTGTCCTTTCGACGCGAACGTATGGATTCGCGACTCTAGCCGACGGGGCTGAGCCGAGTCTGTTCACCTCTCGTTTGATCGAGGGGAGCATGATGGGTCGATGCGTGCCATGACCTCGGGAATTCTCAGTGCACGCGACAAGGCGACAGAGCCACGCACCCTTCTCGACATTCTGCGCGAGACGACGGCCCGTCACCCCGAGGCCTCGGCCCTCGACGACGGCTCCGGAGCCCTGAGCTACCGCGAGCTGATGGCCCGCGTGATCCGCACCGCCGCGCGACTCAACACGGCCGGCGTGCGCCGCGGTGACCGCGTCGGCGTGCGTATGCCCTCGGGTTCGCGCGACCTCTACATCTCGATTCTGGGCATCATCGCGGCAGGGGCGGCCTACGTTCCCGTCGACGCCGACGACCCCGACGAGCGGGCCGAACTCGTCTTTGGCGAGGCCGACGTGCGCGGCATCATCGGGCCCGACGGCAGCTTCTCGCTGACCGCGCCCGACCTGAGCATTGTGTTCAACGACGGACTCTTCGCGGGGGCTCCCCCGCACCCGAGCACGTCATCGCTGCCGATCGTGCAGTCGCCGGGCGTCACCGACGACGCGTGGGTCATCTTCACTTCGGGGTCGACGGGTGTGCCGAAGGGCGTCGCCGTGAGCCACCGGTCAGCAGCAGCATTTGTGGATGCCGAGGCTCGCCTTTTTCTCGCGAGCGACCCGATCGGACCAAACGATCGAGTGCTCGCCGGTCTCTCCGTGGCGTTCGACGCCTCGTGCGAAGAGATGTGGCTGGCCTGGCGCAATGGCGCGTGCCTCGTTCCGGCGCCGCGTTCGCTTGTGCGCAGTGGCATGGACCTCGGGCCGTGGCTGACAGCGCGCGGCATCACTGTTGTGTCGACTGTTCCTACCCTCGCGTCGCTGTGGCCCGCCGAATCGCTCGAGAACGTGCGCCTGCTGATCTTCGGCGGCGAGGCGTGCCCGCCAGAGCTGGCCGAGCGACTCGCCGTTGACGGCCGAGAAGTCTGGAACACCTACGGCCCGACGGAGGCCACGGTTGTCGCCTGTGCGGCACTGCTCGACGGCGAGCCACCCGTACGCATCGGGCTTCCGCTCGATGGCTGGGACCTCGCGGTTGTCAACGCGGAGGGCCTGCCGGTCGCCGAGGGCGAGGTCGGCGAGCTCATCATCGGCGGCGTCGGACTCGCGCGCTACCTCGACCCTGCCAAAGACGCCGAGAAGTATGCGCCGCACGAGCAGCTGGGGTGGGAGCGCGCCTATCGCAGCGGCGACCTCGTGCGCTTCGAGGCCGCGGGGCTCGTCTTTCAGGGCCGCGCCGACGACCAGGTCAAGGTCGGCGGACGTCGTATCGAGCTCGGCGAGATCGAGGCGGCACTGCAGGATCTGCCCGGTGTGAGCGGGGCCGCAGCCGCCGTGCGCGAAACCGAGGGCGGCAACCAGGTGCTCGTCGGCTACCTCGCCGTCGCCGATGCCGACGCGTTCGACCGCGCAGCAGCCATTGCCGAGTTGCGCGAGCAGTTGCCCGCCGCGCTCGTTCCGCTGCTCGCTCTCGTCGACGAGTTGCCCGTGCGCACCTCTGGCAAGATCGACCGCGCCGCGCTGCCGTGGCCGCTTCCCGGGCTTCTCGACAGCATCTCGGGCCTCGAGCCGCAGGTCGAACGGCTCGCGCAGCAGTGGCAGTCGGTGCTCGGTGTTCCCGTGACCGACGTCTCTGCCAACTTCTTCGACCTCGGTGGTGGGTCGCTCGCCGCAGCACAGCTCGTCGCGCGCATTCGCGAGTTCGATCCCGAGTTCACTGTCGCCGAGATCTACACCCACCCGCGACTCGGCGCGATGGCCGATGCGCTCGCTGCCCGGGCACCGGACGCCGCGAGTGACCCCAAGGAGTTTCACCGGGTCACGCCGACGCCGCGCCGCATGCAGTGGCTGCAGACGATCCTCGGAATTCCGCTCTACATCTTCAGCGGCGTGCGCTGGTTGATCTACCTTCTCGTCGCCGGGGCAATACTTGTGCCTCTCGGCGGTTTCGACTTCTTGCCGACGATCTTCATCGTGCCTCTCGCCGTCGCATTTCTCGTCTTCGCGACACCGCTCGGGCGCATGGCAATCGCCGTCATCTGCGCCCGGGTGCTACTCGTTGGGCTCAGGGCGGGCGACTACCCGCGCGGCGGCAGCGTTCACCTGCGACTCTGGCTCGCCGAGCAGGCCGCACAGCTCGTCGGTGCCGTGAGCCTCGCCGGCGCTCCGTGGATCACCTATTACGCACGCGCGCTCGGGGCGAAGATCGGGCCAGAGGTCGACCTGCACACGCTTCCGCCGATCACGGGCATGCTCACCGTGGGCTTCGGGGCATCGATCGAGCCAGAGGTCGATCTCTCTGGCTACTGGATCGACGGCGACATTCTGCGCATCGGCGCCATCCGCATCGGCGCTCACAGTTCGATCGGTGCGCGAAGCACCCTCCTTCCGGGAACCCGGGTCGGCAAGCACGCGGAGATCGCGCCGGGCTCGGCGGTGTTTGGGCGAGTGCCCGCCGGCCAGCTCTGGGCCGGGTCTCCCGCCGTGCGGCAGGGACGCAGCACCGGCTGGTGGCCGGAGCAGCGTCCGGCACGGGCACGTCGATGGCTCGCGGCGTTTGGTGCGTCATCCATCGTGATGTCGCTTTTTCCCGTCGTCGCACTCGTCGCCGGAGCGATCGTTGTCGCGCTCGGCATTCGCGACTCGACAAGCGCCGCCGACGCCGCCTGGCGTGCGTTCGGCGCACTCGTGCCCGCGACCCTCGTCGCCGGAATCGTTCTCGCGGGGCTCATAGTAGTTTCTGTGCGCCTCCTCGGCATCGGGCTCCGCGAGGGCACCCATCCCGTGCGCAGCCGCATCGGCTGGCAGGTGTGGAGCACAGAGCGTGTGCTCGACCTGTCGCGCACCGTGCTCTTTCCGCTCTACGCGAGCCTGTTCACGCCCGTCTGGTTGCGGCTACTCGGCGCGAAGGTCGGGCGCGACGTTGAGGCGTCGACGGTGCTTCTCATTCCCTCGATGACAACGATTCGCGACGGTGCCTTTCTCGCCGACGACACCCTGATCGGCGGCTACGAACTCGGCGGCGGCTGGATGCGACTCGGGCGCTCAGACATCGGCAAGCGCGCGTTCCTCGGCAACTCGGGAATGGCGGCGGGCGGGCACGCTGTACCGAAAGACGGCCTCGTCGCGGTGCTCTCTGCCGCACCCGCGAAATCGAAGGCTGGCTCGTCGTGGCTCGGCTCCCCCGCCGTGCGGTTGCGTCGAACCGTCGCCGCGGCCGACGAGGGGCGCACGTTCCGCCCGCACGCCGGCCTGCGAGTCGCGCGCATTCTGTGGGAACTCTGCCGCATCGTTCCCGTCATCGTCTCGCTCGGCATCGGCCTCGGCGTGCTGTTTGTGCTCGCGTGGCTCACCCTCACGTTCGGCGCGATCGTCGCCGCACTGCTGAGCGGCGTTGTGATGCTCGCAGCTGGCGCGGTTGCGGCAGCGATCACAACCGCCGCAAAGTGGGCGATCTCCGGTCGCATCCGCGTGGGTGACCACCCGCTTTGGTCGAGCTTCGTCTGGCGCACCGAGGTTGCCGACACCTTCGTCGAGATGGTCGCGGCACCGTGGTTTGCTCAGGCAGCGACCGGAACCCCCGCGCTCAACGTCTGGCTTCGCAGTCTGGGCGCATCCATCGGGCGGGGCGTGTGGTGCGAGACCTACTGGCTGCCCGAGGCAGATCTTGCCCGTTTGGGCGACGGGTCGACTGTTAATCGGGGCTGCGTTGTGCAAACCCATCTCTTTCATGATCGAATCATGAGCATGGATACGGTGACTCTCGACGCGGGAGCGACTCTCGGCCCGCACAGCGTCATTCTTCCGGCAGCGCGCATCGGCGAGCACGGCACTGTTGGCCCCGCTTCTCTTGTTATGCGCGGCGAGGTTGTTCCCGTCGGCAGCCGCTGGAGCGGCAACCCGATCGGCCCGTGGCGCGAGGTCACGTTCGCCGACTACCACGCGAAGAACAACTGATGGCGACGAAGGCCGCCGGTAACGATTACGTTCCCGGCAGTGCCAACGTTGGCTACGGGGTCGACTCGTACGAGCTCGACCTGCGCTACCGAGTCGCAACGAATCGCTTGGATGGCCGGGCAACAATCACGGCAACAACCACGCAGGCCGTCACCAAAATCACGCTCGACCTCTCGCGACTGCAGGTCGGCAAGGTCAAGCTGCACGGCGCACGAACCGTGAAGTTCGCGCAGACGCCCAACAAGCTCACGATCACACCGCCAACAACGATTCCGGCACAGACGACCTTCGTTCTCACCATCGACTATGCGGGCAGCCCTGCTCCCCGGCCGAGCCCGTGGGGGCCGGTCGGCTGGGAAGAACTCACCGACGGAGTGCTCGTCGCTGCGCAACCGACGGGCGCGCCATCGTGGTTTCCGTGCAACGACGACGTTGCCGATAAAGCGACCTACGACATCAGCGTGGCGGCAGAGCAGGCCTACACGGTTGTCTGTAACGGGCGAATGACCGAGCACCGCGTCGCCGCGGGCCGCGGGCACTGGCGCTACCTGCAGGAGGAGCCGACGGCGACCTACCTCGCAACGATGCAGATCGGGCGGTACGAGCGCGTCGAGACGACATTCGGCGAGGTCGCCGGAGTGCTCGCCTACCCGCACTCGACCCGCTCTCGAGTTGAGCACGACTTCGCACCCGTCAGCGACATGATGACGCTGTTCGAGCGTAGCTTCGGGCCGTATCCCTTTGCGAGCTACACGGTAGTTGTGACCGCCGACGACCTCGAGATTCCGCTCGAGTCGCAAGCACTCGCGACCTTCGGCGCCAACCACGCCGACGGCCACGGCGGCGCAGAACGACTCATCGCCCACGAGCTCGCGCACCAGTGGTTCGGCAACAGCGTCGGCCTCACCTCGTGGAAAGACATCTGGCTCAACGAGGGCTTCGCGTGCTATTCGGAGTGGCTCTGGTCAGAGAGCAAGGGCGGCCCGAGCGCCGACACCCTCGCGCGCCAGTTTCGCCGACGCCTCGTCTCGCAGCCTGTCGACATCGTGCTCGGCGACCCCGGCCCGACTCTGATGTTCGACGACCGTGTCTACAAGCGCGGCGCCCTGACCCTGCACGCGCTGCGCAAGACAATCGGCGACGAAAACTTCTTCGACCTGCTGCGCGCCTGGACAGCGCAGTACCACCACGCGACCGCGACGACCGACGACTTCCGCGCGCTCGCTGCGACCTTTGCCACCGAGCCGCTCGACGCGCTGTTCGACAGCTGGCTCTTCGCTACGGCTGTGCCAAAGCTATAGCGACACTCGCCCGCAGGCCCGGCGCGAGGGTGTGCTCACTCAGCGCATAACGGGTTGCGTCGAGCTCACCAACGTTGCCCTCGATTGTCACGCGACGCGGATCAACCCGAAGCCCGCGGCCGTCTGCCTTGAGAATCGCCTCGACGCGCGTCCAACGCTCGATGGTCGCCTCACCCGCCACAACGCCGATCGCGGCGAGCGCGGCCTGCGACGGTGCCTCTTCGAGATCGACGCCCACCGGCGAGTTCCACGACGCCGCAGCGACAACAACCCCGGCCCCGTGGCTCAGGCTGAGCTGCAGTGTCGACCCGTGCTGAGTCGACCCCCGCAGCGTGGGCTTGCCGTGCGGCCCGCCGCAGTCGGGGCACTCCGCAACGAGCTCGCCCTCGGCACCCAGCTCGGCGATGAGGTCGCGCAACAGAAGTCTGCCGGCGAGAAAAGACCCCGGCCGCGGCGACGTTTCGTAGCGCTCGCGTTCGGCAGCGGTGAGGCCCTCGAGCGCGCGGCGAGCGTCGGGCGCATCGAGTGGCTGCGACATCCATCGCACTATGGGTTCGCTCATTCGCCCATCGTGCCACCTCGCCAGAAAGTTCACGCGGGCTTCACCGTTTTGTCGCCCGCGCGCGCAGGCTCGATTGCAGGATTGACCCGTGAGCCTCTCAGAGCACTTCTCTCTCGCCCAGCAGGGTGACGGGCACTGGATCATCCGTCACCAGATCACCGGCCTGCTCGCCGGCCGCGTCATCGAAACCTCGGGCGGATTCTTGCTCAGCGGCGACGACTCTCGCGCCGTAGGCATCTTCGCCTCGATTGACGAAGCGATCAGCGGGCTCTACGCGACGGTCTGACTACTCGAGAAGCGTCTTGAGGGTGTCGAGGTCGCGCGCGATCGTCGCGGCATCCGACTCGAAGGCCTCGTCGTCAACGCCCGGCAGACGGTAGAGCGTAAACACGACCTCGCTGCCCTCGCCGTTCGCGAAGGTGCGCATCGGGTTGAAGAAGGTCGAGCCGTCAGGGGTCGTCACGGTGTGGTCGAGCACCCCGAGATCGTTGTGCGGCGCGAACTCGATCGCCCACTCCCCCGCGTACCAGGTGCCGTCGCGCTGTTCGACGTCGTCACCGATGCCCGACGCCCAGACCGGAAGATTGCGCGGATCGGAGGCGAACGCGTAAACCGCCTCGAACGACGCATTGATGGATGTCGCTATGTACCGGGCTGGGAATGTCACATCGACCATGTACCAAAGTTACGCCGGTCTGCTTGACTGGCACGATGTTCGGACGAAAGAAAAAAGAGCCCATTGAGTTTCTCAAGCTCGACCCCTACGTGACCTTCATCGAGAGCGCGGGAGGCAGCATGGTGTCGAACAACATTCTGACCGGCAAGGGCAAGCTCACCTGGGCGCTGCGCGAAGAGTCGATCAACCCGATCGACAACGGCTGGCGCTTTCTGTCAGACATCGACGACCAGGACTACGTCGACGACTCTGACAACCACTCGATCGCCGACTTCAACACCGTCGCAAACATCGAACCGGCAGTGCTGCAGATCTACGGTCGCCCACCCGGCACCGACCTCACCCTCACGCGTGACGGTCGCCTCGCCTGGATCGACAACGTGTCTGGGCAGGAACTCAGCCTCTAGGGCGGCGGCACGTTAGCGTTGAGATCATGACTTCTGACTCGGCGTTTGCCAGCCTCGACGACTACATCTCCCTGCCTCGCATCGACGGCCTCGCGCTGTCGCCCGATGGCACGCAGGTGATTCTGACCGTCGCGACCCTCAATCGCGAGCGCACAGCCTACGAGCGCGCGTTGTGGTCGGTCGCGGCCGATGGCTCGTCACCGGCAACACGCCTGACCCGTTCGGCAAAGGGTGAGTCGGGCGTAGCGTTCACTGCTTCTGGCGATGTGCTCTTCGTCTCGGCGCGCCCCGACTCGGCGGCCGAGAAAGACACCGAGGCGCCCCAGCTCTGGGTTTTGCCCGCGGCCGGCGGCGAAGCGCGAGCTGTCACGCGACTCGCGGGCGGTGTCTCCGGCGTCGCGGCGACGGCAACCTCGTCAGACACGGTCATCCTCACCGCGGATCTTCTCGCGAGCTCAACCTCGCTCGAGTCAGACGCCACACTGCGCGGCAAGCGCAAAGACAAAAAGGTCGCGGCGATTCTTCACGACTCGTATCCGGTGCGCTACTGGGACGCCGACCTCGGCCCCGCGCAGCCGCACCTTCTCGCCCTCGACCTCGCCGACCTGCCAGAACCCGTCGGAGTACCGGCTGCCTCAGAGGGCGATCAGCCGTACGCCATAGATCTTCCGCGGCCCGTTGACCTCACGCCGAGCCCGCGCCGAACGGCAAACACCGCGGGCCAGGCGCTCACTCCCGACGCCTCGACACTCGTCGCTGCCCTGCAGATTCAGGAAAAGCGCATCGGGCGCTACGTGATCGTGTCGATCGACGTCGCGACGGGCGAGCACACGACGCTGTTCAGCGAGCCGAACGTCGACTTCGAGTCGCCCGCCGTGAGCCGCGACGGTTCGAAGATCGCTTTTGTACGCAGCGAGCGCAGCACCCCGGCCGGGCCAAAAGATGTCGAGCTGTGGGTCGCCAACATCGATGGCACAGACGCTCGCCGCATCGCGACCGAGTGGGACCGCTGGGCGACAAGCATCACCTTCGAGATGGATGACTCTGCCCTCATCGTTACGGCAGACGACGACGGTCGCGGGCCGGTGTTCCGTGCGCCGCTCGACGGCACCGAGGTGCAGCAGCTCACGAGCGACGACTTCTCGTACACGAACGTGACTGTCGATCCGACGAGCGGTGCCCTCGTCGCGCTGCGCTCCTCATGGACGGTTGCGCCGCACCCCGTGCGCATCGACTTCGACGGAAGCACGCATGAGCTGCCGGTGCCCGCCCCGCTTCCCGTCGCCCCCGGAACGATCACCGAGGTCGAGACGGTCGCCGCCGACGGTGCGCGCCTTCGTGCCTGGCTGCTGCTGCCCGAGGGAGCATCGGCCGCACACAAGGCTCCCATGCTGCTTTGGATTCACGGCGGACCGCTCGGCAGCTGGAACGCGTGGAGCTGGCGCTGGAACCCACTGCTCGCCGTCGCCCGCGGATACGCGGTGCTGCTTCCCGACCCCGCGCTCTCGACCGGTTACGGGCTCGACTTCATCGCGCGCGGCTGGAACTCGTGGGGCGAGAAGCCCTACACCGACCTTCTCGCCATCACCGATGCGGCAGAAGCGCGCTCTGACATCGACAAGTCGCTCACTGCGGCGATGGGCGGTTCGTTCGGCGGCTACATGGCCAACTGGGTCGCGGGCCACACCAACCGCTTCCGGGCGATCGTGAGCCACGCGAGCCTGTGGGCACTCGACCAGTTCGCTGGCACGACCGACTCGTCGGACTACTGGCAGAGCATCTTCACCCCCGAGGCGATGGCGAAGAACTCGCCGCACTCCTCGGTCGAGAAGATCGAAACGCCCATGCTCGTGATTCATGGCGACCACGACTACCGTGTGCCGATCGGCGAGAGCCTGCGCCTGTGGTCGGAGCTCGCCGAGCACCACGCCTCAGATACCGGCGAGACGCAGCACCGGTTCTTGTACTTTCCCGACGAGAATCACTGGGTGATCAAGCCGCAGCACGCCGTCGTCTGGTACGAGACGGTCTTCGCTTTTCTCGACCAGCACGTGCACGGTGCCGACTTCAAGCGGCCGGAGCTGCTGGGCTAGAGCTAGGCAGTCACCAACAGGCGCGCGACCGAATCGAGCGCACCGGGCACAAGCGCGTAGTACGCCCAGGTGCCTCGCTTCGATCGCGTGACAAAACCGGCGTCGGTGAGCACCTTGAGGTGGTGCGAGACCGTCGGCTGGCCGACGTTGAGCGGCTCGGTGAGGTCGCAGACGCACGCCTCCTGCCCCTCTGATGCCGCGATGATCGAGATCAGCCGCAGCCGCGCTGGGTCTGCGAGGGCCTTGAGCGAGCGAGCGAGGTCTTCGGCCTGCACCTGCCCAAGCGGCTCACGAGAAAGCGGCGCGCAGCACGCGGCGGCGTCGATGACGGGCAGCAGGGTGATCGAGCTCATAGCGGCACTCTACTCAATATTGACAATCATCGATATAGCGCTGCATGATTACATCGACAACGATCGATGAATGGGGTGAACCGTGACACATGAATCGCGCCGCGACGGCCTTCCTGTCGCGATCATCGGAGCCGGCCCGATCGGTCTAGCCGCAGCCGCTAACCTTCTCGAACGCGGCATTCCCTTCACCGTGCTCGAGGCGGGCACGCTGACCTCGGCCGCCGTTCGCGCGTGGGGGCACATTCGACTGTTCTCCCCCTGGCGCGAACTCATCGACCCCGCAGCGCAGCGACTGCTCGACCGATCGGCCTGGACTCCCCCGCGCGATCTCGAATCTGCACCCACCGGGCACGAGCTCGTCGAGCACTACCTCGTGCCACTGGCTGACGCCCTCGCCGCGAACACTGTCACCGGCGCACGCGTCTCGGCCGTGTCACGTGAAGGCATGGACCGCACCCGTTCGGCACGCAGAGAGTCGACCCCTTTTGTCGTCCGCCTCAGCGATGGCCGCGAACTCTCGGCGCGTGCCGTCATCGACGCGTCGGGAACTCACGGATCGCCCAATAGCCTCGGCTCGAGCGGACTCGACCCCAACGGGCAGATGGATGTCGCGGCGCACGTCAGCCCCGCCCTGCCCGACGTGCTGGGCGCCGAACGGCACCGGTTCAGCGGAACACACACGACTGTCGTCGGAGCCGGCCACTCCGCGGCGAACACACTCATCGCCCTCGCCACCCTCATCCAGGTCTCGCCACGGACACGAGTGACCTGGGTCATTCGCAACCCTCGCGCCGTGCGCGTCTTTACATCCGACGACGACGAGCTCGCCGGTCGCGCGTCACTCGGCGCAAAGGTGCAGAAGCTCATCGACGCCGGCGTCATTGAAGTTCGCGAGAGTTTTGAGATCACCGATCTCGCCGCGGCAGGCGAGCGAGCGCGAGTCATCGGCCGTCAGCGGGGCGAGCTGACCAGCTTCGAGACCGACACAATCGTCAACGCAACAGGTTTTCGCCCCGACCTCGCCATGCTGCGCGAGATTCGAGTCGACCTCGATCCGGTCGTCGAGGCGCCGCGCGCGCTCGCACCCCTGATCGACCCGAACGTACACAGCTGCGGCACCGTCGAGCCCCACGGATTCGTTGAGCTGCGACATCCAGAGCCCGACTTCTTTATCGCTGGGATGAAAAGCTACGGACGCGCGCCAACCTTCTTGCTCGCAACCGGGTACGAACAGGTGCGCTCGATTGCCGCCTACCTCGCGGGCGATCTCGCCGCTGCGAGTAACGTCGAGCTTGTGCTGCCCGCAACCGGAGTCTGCTCGACGTCCACTACCGATGCCGCCTCCGGCTGCTGCTCCTAAGGAACCCATGACCACCTCAGTGCTCTTCGTCTGCATCCACAACGCCGGTCGATCGCAAATGGCAGCCGGCTACCTCACCGCGCTCTCGGGCGGCTCGATCGAGGTGCGGTCGGGCGGTTCAGAGCCGGGCGACCAGATCAACCCGATGGCGATCGCCGCGATGGCCGAAGAGGGAATCGACATCTCGCAGGGGTTGCCACAGCTGATGACGACAGAGCACGTGCGCGACTCCGACGTTGTCATTACGATGGGCTGCGGCGACGTGTGCCCGATTTTTCCGGGCAAGAGGTACGAAGACTGGGAACTCGTCGACCCCGCAGGCAAGAGCCTCGACGACGTGCGCCCGATTCGCGACGACATCAAACGACGGGTCGAGGCGCTGCTGGCGCAACTGACCGCTTAACGCGAAAGCGGGGCCTCTCTTTCGAGAAACCCCGCCATCGGTCGTGACGACTAGTGAACCGGCTCTGCGGGCACCGAATCCTTGATGTTTGCGGCTCTCGTTGCCCGCACCGTGAGCACAAGACCAGCACCGAGCACCATAAAGCCCGCCGAGACGAACAAGGCGATATTTGCGCTTCCCGTTGCATCCCGCACAAAACCGATCAGGTAGGGCGCCGCGAATCCGGCGAGGTTACCCGTCGAGTTGATCAGAGCGATTCCACCAGCGAGCGCCGTGCCGGTGAGCATCGATGTCTGGAAGCTCCAGAAGATTGCAGGAATGGCGAGCGCTCCCGCGTTAGCGAGGCTCAGTCCGATGATGCCAAGTACCGGGTCGGTGCCAGCGATGATCGTAATAATGAAGCCGATTGCGCTCAGTGTGAAAGCTGCGGCGATGTGCTTCTTGCGCTCACCACGACGGTCAGAGCTGAAGCCGAAGAGCACCATGGCGACCATTGCCGTAAGGCCGGGAATCGCCGAGACAAAACCGATCTCGAGCGAGCTTGTGATGCCGAGAACCTGGATGAGGCTCGGCAGCCAGAAGCTGATGCCGTAGAGCGCGAAGTTGTAGCAGAAGTAGATGAGGGCGAGAAACCACAGCAGCGGGCTCTTGAAGATCTCGGCGAGCTTCATGTGCGCGCCAACCGGACGTTCGGCCTCGAGCATCGCACCCAGGCGGTCTTTCTCGGGCTGGGTCAACCACGGGGCGGTCGTGTAGTCCTCGCGCAGGAACTTAAGGATGACGAAGCCGAGAATGATGGTGGGGATTGCCTCGATGATAAAGAGCCACTGCCAGCCGTGCAGACCCGCCGCGTCTTCTGTTGCGGTGAGGATGATTCCCGACAGCGGGCCGCCGAACACCGTCGATGCGGCGAGGGCCAGGTAGAAGATGCCCCATGCGCGGCCGCGACGGCTCGCCGGGAACCACTGGCTCATGTAGAAGAGAACACCGGGGATAAAGCCAGCCTCTGCCACACCGAGCAGGAAGCGCATCGTGTAGAAGAGCCACTCGGAGTCGACAAGGAACATCAGGCCAGAGATGACGCCCCAGGTAATCATGATGCGGGCGATCCAGACGCGCGCACCGACCTTGGCGAGGATCAGGTTCGACGGCACCTCGAAGATGAAGTAACCGATGAAGAAGACTCCGGCTCCGAGACCGTAGACGGCGTCAGAAAAGCCGAGGTCAGAGCTCATCGTGATCTTCGCGAAGCCCACGTTGACGCGGTCGAGGTACGAAAAGAAGAAACCGAGCATCACAAGGGGCAGGATGCGGGTGTAAATCTTTCTGAATAGCTTGTCGTCGTTGACGCTCATTGCAGTTCCTTTGTTGGTGAAGTGATCTGTGACTAGTTGCTGAGTGCGGTGAGGTCGATGCGGTAGACCCGCGCGGCCGTGCCGCTGAAGAGTGAGTCGAGCTGTTCGGGTGTTGCACCCGCTGCGCCCGCGAGAACGGTGTCAACGACCTCGCCGAAGCTGGGTGCGGTGAGGGTCGCGACGGGCAGGTTCGAGGCGAACATCGCGCGCTCGTAACCGAAGACCTCGAGGGTTTCGGCGACCACGCGTTCGTTTGACTCGCGGTCCCAACGGTTACGCGGAAGACCGAGTTCAGAAACCTTAACAGTCGTGTTCGGCAAGGCTGCGAGGGCCGTCATGCCGTCGCGCCAGATCGCCATTCCCTCGTCAGAGCGGTCGAGGGGAAGGCCGCAGTGATTGATAACGACCGGGATGCCGGGAAGCTCGGCAATGACCGCAGCAGCCTCGGCGAGGTGCCAGTAGGGAACCCGCAGGTCCCACGAGAAGTTGTGCTGCTCAAGAAGGGCGAGACCCGCGACGAACGCCGGGTCTTGGAGCGTGCCGGGCTGGCCGAAGACGCTCTCGTCGATTGTGCGCGAGGTGACGGGTTTCGAGCGGATTCCGCGCACAACGCCGAGGGCGGCGTGGCCTTCGAGCACCTCCGCGACATCCGATCGTGCGAATGTCGCGTGAGCGACTACGGCTGCAGGAAATCTCGGGTCTGCGTCGTGAAGCGACCTGAGAAAGACGGTCTCTGCGACCTCTTCGTCTCGCGCGCGCTCAGCCTCGACGTGAACGGTGCCGACGACGTTGTAGCCGGTTGTGGCCGCGAGGTACTGCGCCGGCAGGAAGGTCTGCAGCATGCCGGTGTAGTCGCCGAGAAAGAAATTCTCGTTGTACTCTCCCTGAAGCCAGGGGTAATAGCCCTCACCCTCGAAGTTCCAGAAGTGGTGGTGCGCGTCGAGAATACGCAGGGTGCTCACGTCGATAGCGCTCATGCCGAGACCGCCTTACTTGTTACAACGGGCATTCCCGGCACGGCGGGCAGCGAACGACCGGTCTGGAAGGCCTGCCACAGCGTCGGGTCGAAGCCCTCGATGTCGTCGATCGTGATGAGCTCACCGGATGCGACGGGTCGAGTCAGCGTCGCACCGTCGAGCAGGTAGAAGGGCGCGACATCTGACTCGACAGTGGAAGTCTCGCGAAGAACGGGAGCGACACCGGCGATCTCGTGGTGGTGTCCGGCAACGCGCAGAACAGTTCCAGCAGTGAGGCCCGCCTCGACGCGACCGACGAGGGTCGAGTACTGGCGGGGCGTCTCGGCGACGCGGTGCGGGTTGACGGCAGCGAGCACGGAGAGCGGCGTTTCGACGCCCATAAAGTGGAACGGGCTAAAAATGCACGCGTAACGCCCATCACGGCTCACAACGTGGCCCTTTTCGCGAAGGATCGACCAGGTCTCGGCGTCGTGCGTCTTCACGATCACGAACTCTCCACCGGCGAAGCTCGCCTCGTTGGGCAGTCGCAACATGCTGAAGACGTCTGTCACACCTTCGCGCTCAAGGATTCCCCCGTGCTCGCGAAGCGCGTAGATATCGGCGAGCTCGTTAGGGCGAGCGACCGGGTAATGCATGGCTTCGACGTCGGGCGAGTAGCCGGAGTACTGCGAAACAACCGCCATCTCGCAGTAATCGGCGGCGGCGGCGCGCTTGAACCCGCGAGTCGCGAAGTCACGAACCGCGAGCGTTGACTCGACATCGTCGCCGAGCTCGAGCACCTCGGCGAGCGCGGGTGCCGCGATCTGCTGTGTGAGCTGTCGAACAATGGATGTCGCGGGGTCGAAGTTGAGGTCGTACTCGCTCGACTTGCCGACGGCGACCACTTCGAGACCGACAGCCTGGATCCAGGAGAGGAGGGCGAGGAGGTTCGCCGGCTGGTCGCCCATACCGGGGAGGTAGGCGACGCCCGCGGTGGCTGCCTTGTCGGCGAGGAAAACGCCGGAAAGACTCTCGACCTCTTTGCTCACCATGATTACGTGCCGCTGGTGGTCGATCGCTCGCTGCGCGAACCGGAATCCGGCGCGCGTACTTCCCGTAGCTTCAACGAGCACTTCGTACGACTCCGGGCCGCACATCTCGATGTCGGTCACAAGGGCGAAGCGGCCGTCAGCGACTGTTGCCGCGACATCCTCTGCGGTTGTGCACTTGCTCCAGTCGGTGCGCGCGAACCCGAGTTCGTCAAGCATCGTGGCGAGCGCTTCGAGGTTGAGGTCGATGAGAACGCTCGGGCGCACGGTGGGCAGGTGCCGCAGCTGCGCAAGAAAGGTTCTGCCGAATCCGCCGCTAGCGCCGGTGAGTGCCACTGTTACGGCGGCTCTTCCGCTCGGTAGCGTGGTCGGAGTGACGAAAGTCATCGCGTCTCAAGTTCCTCTCTGAACAGAGTTGCGCTGAAATCGCGCTTCTCGTCTGGTTCACACAAACTATGGTCGATTTATACTATTGTCAAATATCTGCACAGATCTTCACGTCACAGCACACGCTGCGACAGGCCGGGACCACATGGAAGTGCCCGGAGACAATCGAACGGAGCTGACCACGTGAGTCACCTAGGCGCGATAGCTGACGACTTCACCGGCGCAACCGACCTCGCCACCAATCTTGCCAAGCGCGGATTCCAGGTCGTAGTTGTTCCAGAAGACAGCCTGACCAGCAATGACCGGGATGACGCGAGCTACGAAGCCGTCGTCGTCGCCCTCAAGACCAGAACCGCTCCCGTCTCTCAGGCGGTCGCCGACTCGCTGCGCGCGCTCGACTATCTACAGTCGCTCGGTTGTGAGCGCATCTACGACAAGTACTGCTCGACCTTCGACTCGACTGACGAGGGCAACATCGGCCCGATTCTCGACGCCCTCGCCGAGCGCCTCGATGTGCGCACAACCGTCGTTGTGCCCTCGTTCCCCGCAAACGGTCGCACGGTGACCAACGGCGTACTCTCCGTCAACGGCGATCTTCTCGAAAACTCGTCAATGCGCAATCACCCCCTCACGCCGATGACCAAGTCGAGAGTCGCCGAGATCCTCACCCCGCAGACAACGGGAACCGTGAGCGAAATCGGCACCGAAACCGTCGAAGCCGGAACACAGTCGCTCGACGCCGCCCTTGCCAGCGCGCACACGCGATATGTCGTCGTCGACGCGAGCACAGACGAGCACCTCGCGACAATCGCCGACGCCACCTCGGCAAGCGCCCTCATTTCTGGCGGGTCTGGTCTCGCGCTCGGGCTGCGACCACGGACGACCGGTAACGCCTCACCGATGTCCGCGACAACCGGGCGGCAGCTCGTTCTCTCGGGCAGCGCCTCGACGGCCACGCGCGGGCAGGTCGCGCACGCGACATCCACCCTGTCGTTCTACAAGATCGATGTTGAGCAACTCGTTGTCGACCAGAACGCAGCGCGCGCCGACGCCCTCGCCTGGATCGAGCGTCAGAACGCCGACGACACTGTGCTTGTCTACGCCGTCGACTCGCTCGAAGACCTCGAGCTTTCGCGGTCACTGCCCGCAGACGTCTCGGCGCTCGTCGAATGGCTGCTCGGCGAGATAGCGATCGCCGCGGTTCACGAACACGCATATTCGCGCATCATCGTCGCCGGCGGCGAAACGTCGGGCTCCGTCGTCAAGGCGCTCGGCATCGACCGCCTCATCATCGGACCGGAGATCGCGCCCGGCGTCTGCTGGAGTTCAGGCACAACCTCGAACGGCGTCTCGGTCAACCTCGCGCTCAAGTCGGGCAACTTCGGCACCCCTGACATGTTCAGCACCGCTTGGAAGGAACTCGCATGACAACCCTGTCGGCGCCCTCTGCGGAGCTGCTCTCAGAACTCGCCGCGATCGGTCGGGCGACAGTCGCCGCCGGGCTCAGCCCAGGAAGCAGCGGCAACATCTCGGTGCGCGACGGTGACAACCACGTGCTCATCACGCCGGGCGGCTCGAGCCTCGGCGCACTCGACGCGAAGACGATCTCTGTTCTTACACTCGACGGTGAGTGGATCGGCGGCGACAAGCCCTCGAAAGAGGCGTCACTGCACCTTGCCTTCTACGCAAAAAACCCCGAGCATCACGGCATTGTGCACGTGCACTCTCCGCAGGCCGTCGCCGCGTCGTGCGTCGCACCGTGGTCGGCGACGAGTGCGCTACCGCCCCTCACCCCCTACTTTGTGATGCGCGCCGGCCAGACGCCCCTCATTGCGTACCGCGCGCCCGGCTCGCCGGAACTCGGCGACCTTGTGCGCGCCCTCGAGATTCCCTTCTCGTCGGCGCTGCTGCAGAACCACGGACAGATCACGAGTGCCGTGACCCTCGCCGCAGCACTCGACGCCGCGATCGAGGTGGAGGAAGCCGCGCGCATCACGCTGCTCACTGCGGGCCACGACCGAAAGCTGCTGACCGACGCCGAAATCGCCGAACTCACCGAGCGCTACGGGTCGGACTGGACACTCGGAAGCCGGTAGCGTTATGGCGACCGCACCGGAGGGCCAATGATGAGCGACGACGAGACCAACGAGCTCGGCCCCCTCATCCCCGACCAGCGACGCGAACTCATCCTCAAACACCTGCGACGCGAACAGGTTCTGAGTTTCAACCAGCTCTCGACGCTTCTCGACGTGAGCCACATGACGATCAGGCGCGACGTCTCGAAGCTCGAAGAAGAAGGCCGCGCCGTCTCGGTTCCCGGCGGCGCGAAGATCGCGAGCCGCCTCCTCGTCGAGCCGAGCCACGAAGAAAAAGCACTCGTCGACCCGACCGAGAAGTCGGCAATGGCTGCGATCGCGGCATCCATGGTCGAAGACTCGATGACAATTTATTTGGATGCCGGAACCACGATGCTCGCGATGGTTCCACTCATCGCGCACGTTCGTGACCTCACGGTCGTCACCAACGACGTCGCAATCGTCGGCGCACTGATGCCGCACCCGACGACCGAACTCATTCATATCGGCGGGCGAATCGACAAAGGCAACCAGTCGAGTGTCGGGCGTCTCGCCGCAGCGATGCTCAGAGAACTCGTTGTCGACATTGCCTTCATCTCGACGAGTTCGTGGGATCTCAAACGTGGCCTCACAACTCCGGCGGAATCGAAGGTCGAAGTGAAGCAGGCAGCACTGTCGATCTCATCGACAACCGTGCTCGTCGCGGCAAGCTCGAAGTACGGCACCTTCGGCAAGTACAAGGCGCTCGACCTGCGCGATTTCGATGTCGTCGTCAGCGACTCCGGCCTCAGCGAGAACATCGTCACGGGCATTGCGGCACTCGGCGTGCGCGTCGAGCAGCCGAACGCTGACTAAGCCCGTTCTTTGACGCGTCTCGGGCGCTCTAGCGACTACTTCGAGGGCGTCGCTGACGGAGTGGGCGTTGAGGTAGTGCTGTCGTTGAACGAGGTGTTGGCGGCCTGCAGCACAAACGCAGAGAACGCAGCCGAGTCGTTGAGAGCACCCGTGTACTTGAGACCGTTGACGATGACCGTTGGTGTTCCGGCGATCGTGTCGACGTTGCTGTTCGGAGCGCCTTCCGTGCGGTGACGGTCGCGCGCCTGGGCAACCCAATCTTTGAAGGTCTGCTGGGTGATGCACTTCTCGATCGACGATGCCTTCTCGACGCCGGCCTCGACGGTGAGGTCGATCAGTTCTTCGTCGCTCAGGCCGCCAGTCTGCTCTTCCGGCTGGTTCGCGAACAAAATGTTGTTGAAGTCGAAGTAGCTGTCGGGCGAGAAGTCGGCAACACATGCCGCCGCGTTCGACGAGCGGGTGGAGTACTTGGTGCCCTGCGAGACGCTGTCGAGAATCGCGTACGGGAAGATCTCGACAGTTGCGGCACCGCTGTCGACGAGAGTCGCGATCTGGTCGCCGTTCGTCTCCTCGAAGAGACCACAGACGGGGCAGAAGTAGTCGACGTAGAGCTGAATCGAGATGACATCGGATGTCTCGTCGCGCTCGTTGGGCACCGGGGTCTGTCCGGGCTGCAGGGCCGCCGTCGGCTTTGCAACAAAACCCTCGCCAATGAGGATTCCGTCGCTGAGCATGTTGCGCGGGCCGGCGGTTGCCGGGCGGTTCGCCGTGGACATAATCACGAGAGTGATGGCCACCGCGAGAGCGATGACGCCGAGCAGAATGCCGCCCTGAAGAATCAGGCGACCGCGCTTTTCCTTTTTACGGTGCTGGTCGCGAAGCGCCTTCGCCTTCTCGCGCGCAGCCTCGCGGCGCTCGTTTTTGCTCAGGCCATCTCCGGCCGGGAGTCCGTAGGTCATCGAACCTCTTAGAAATCTTGAGTGGGTAGACGCACAACATACGGCGCCTTCAGGAGAATACGAGGGCTGTCTGGGAGGAACCCACACGACCGCTGCACAAGCCTAGGTGACATAATGGCAGCGGCGGTTTACCGCCGCCATCCATTCACTACGGATCGTCCGGCACGTACCTGCCGGTGAAGGAGCATTAATAGTCATGGCATCAGTCACTTTTGACAAGGCAACCCGCCTCTACCCGGGTTCCACCCGTCCCGCGGTCGACGCGCTCGACCTCTCGGTCGCAGATGGCGAATTCCTCGTCCTCGTCGGCCCCTCCGGTTGTGGAAAGTCCACCTCCCTTCGTATGCTCGCCGGCCTCGAAGAGGTCAACGAGGGCAACATCCTCATCGGCGACCGCAACGTCACAGACGTTCCGCCGAAGGATCGCGACATCGCGATGGTCTTCCAGAACTACGCCCTGTACCCGCACATGACGGTCGCAGAGAACATGGGCTTCGCGCTCAAGATCGCCGGCGTCAACAAAGACGAGCGTGCGACGCGCGTTCTCGAGGCAGCAAAGCTGCTCGACCTCGAGCCGTACCTCGGCCGCAAGCCCAAGGCCCTCTCGGGTGGACAGCGTCAGCGCGTCGCAATGGGTCGCGCAATCGTTCGCCAGCCCCAGGTCTTCCTTATGGACGAGCCGCTGTCGAACCTTGACGCCAAGCTGCGCGTACAGACGCGTACGCAGATCGCTTCGCTGCAGCGCCGTCTCGGCGTCACGACCGTCTACGTCACCCACGACCAGACAGAGGCCCTCACCATGGGTGACCGCATCGCGGTTCTCAAGGACGGCGTGCTTCAGCAGGTCGGAACACCTCGCGACCTCTACGAACAGCCCCAGAACGTCTTCGTCGCTGGCTTCATTGGAAGCCCCGCGATGAACCTGTTCGACGCTGACGTTGTCGACGGTGGCCTGAAGTTTGGCACCTCGACGGCAGCTGTTGACCGCGAGACCCTCGGCGGAACAAGCGCAACGAAGGTCACCATCGGAATCCGTCCGGAAGACGTTCGCGTCTCGACGACCGGCGAAGGCCTTCCGGTCGACGTCGACGTTGTCGAAGAGCTCGGCGCCGACGGCTACCTCTACGGCCACACCCAGATCGACGGCAACCGCGTCGACATCGTGGCTCGCGTTGACGGCCGTTCGCACCCGAACGCCGGCGACAAGGTATTCATCCTTCCGGAGCCCAACCACGTTCACGTGTTCGAGACCGAGTCGGGCCTTCGCCTGACGAAGAAGCCGATCGCGGCAGCGTAACCACCTATCGCTGGTCGAGCCTGTCGAGACCACCGCACGCCACCGGCGTCGGTGAAATCTCGACAGGCTCGATCAACTTAACCGAGAGACACCATGAGCGGCTCACTCAACATCACCTCGGCCACAGTCGACCCGGCACTTCTTGACCTGCCGTGGGGCCAGCCCCTCGACACCTGGCCCGACGACGTCATCGCGGCACTGCCCAAGGGCATCTCGCGGCACCTCGTGCGCTTTGTGCACCTGAGCGGCTACGTCGTGGCGATCAAAGAGACCTCGGGCGAACTCGCCAAGCGCGAGTACGACCTGTTGCGCACGCTGCAGCGCATCGATATTCCCTGCGTTGATCCGGTCGCTGTCATCGCCAACCGCTCAAGCCCGACGGGCGAGGCTCTCGAATCTGCACTCGTGACCCGCCACCTGAAGTTTTCACTGCCCTACCGCGCGCTCTTCTCCCAGGCCCTGCGCCCCGACACTGCAACGCGCCTCGTCGACGCTCTCGCAGTGCTTCTCGTGCGCCTGCACATCGTCGGCTTCTTCTGGGGCGACGTGTCACTCTCGAACACCCTGTTCCGTCGTGACGCCGGCGCCTTCGCGGCCTACCTCGTTGATGCCGAAACCGGAAAACTGTATGACGGTGGGCTCTCGAACGGGCAGCGCGAAAACGACCTCGAGATCGCACGCGTCAACATCGCCGGCGAGCTTCTCGACCTGCAGTCGGGCGGGCGCCTCGAAGAAGACGTCGACCCGATCGCCATCGCCGACGGCATCGTCGCCCAGTACCGCATGCTCTGGAAAGAGCTCACCGGTTCGGAGGAGTTCGCCCAGGCAGAACGCTGGCGCATCAACGAACGCGTGCGCCGACTCAACGACCTGGGCTTCGACATCGAAGAGCTCGCGATCAAGACCGACGAGACGGGCACGCAGGTGCGCATTCAGCCGAAGGTCGTCGACGCGGGTCACCACTCTCGCCGCCTGCTGCGGCTCACGGGTCTCGATGCCCAGGAGAATCAGGCACGTCGCCTGCTCAACGACCTCGACTCGTACATGGCGACGTTCGACAAAAAGAACCTCGACGAAGAAGTTGTCGCCCACGAGTGGGTGATGCGCGTCTTCGAGCCGGTCAGCCGCGCGATTCCGAAAGAGCTCAAGGGGCGGCTTGAGCCGGCCGAGGTCTTTCACCAGCTGCTCGACCACCGCTGGTACATCTCGCAAAACGAGAAGCGCGATGTTCCGCTCGCCGAAGCCGTCAGCAGCTACATCGACAACGTGCTGCGCCACCGTCGCGACGAAGCCACGATGATCGACCCGCCCACCGGCACCTACACGCTGCCGACCGAAGTCATCGACGAAGACGACTGGCGCAGTAAGGTTTAGAACCTTTTCGTTGGTTGAGCGCCGGGTTGAGTAGGCCGCCCGCGGCCGTATCGAAGCCTGGGGCGCTTCAGCGGCCGTATCGAAACCCGGGGTTTCGATACGGCCCTAGCGGGCCTACTCAACCAGCGAAGAGTGTTACTTCTTTGACGCCCGCATTGTGCTGATCTGGTACAGGGTCACAGACGCGGCAATACCCGCGTTGAGCGACTCTGTCGAGGCGTTGATCGGAATCGAGACGATCGCGTCGCAGTTCTCGGCGACGAGGCGCGAAAGCCCCTTGCCTTCGCTGCCGACGACGATGAGCACGGGCTGCTTCGCGAGCTGCAGCGCGGGAAGCGACACGTCGCCGTCGCCGTCGAGTCCGAGCACGAACACTCCGGCGTCTTTGTAGGCCTTGATCGTCTGCGTGAGGTTGGTTGCCATCGCGACGGGTGTGCGAGCGGCGGCGCCGGCGGAGGTCTTCCACGCGGAGGCGGTGAGGCCGACCGAACGACGCTGGGGAACGATAACCCCGTGACCGCCGAACGCGGCAACCGAACGGATGATCGCACCGAGGTTGCGCGGGTCGGTGATGCCGTCGAGCGCGACGAAGAGCGGCACACGACCACTCGAGATGACCTTCTCGAGCATTTCGAGCGGGTGGGCGTACTCGTACGGCGGCACCTTGAGCGCGAGCCCCTGGTGCACGGAGTCGAAACCGGCGAGGCGGTCGAGCTCCGGGCGCATAACCTCGAGCACCGGGATGCCGCGGCTCGTCGCGAGCTTCAGCACCTCCTTGACGCGGTCGTCGTACTCGATGCGCGTTGCAACGTAGAGGGTCGTCGCGGGGATCTTGGCGCGAAGCGCTTCGAGCACCGAGTTGCGGCCCGTTACTACCTCGACCTCGTCGCTCGACTTCGCCTTGCGCTGTCCACCAGAGCGCTGCGGCTGAGGTGCGCCGTCGGGGGTGCCGACCTTGCGGCGTCCTCCCGATGCCTCAAAGCGCTCGGCTGCCGCCTTGCGCTTTCCGGCGGGGTGGTACGGACGATCTTCTGCCTTCGGCGTGGGCTTCTTGCCTTCGAGAGCCTGTCGACCCTGTCCGCCGGAGCCGACCTGCGGGCCCTTGCGGCCCTTGCGCACCGCGCCAGCGCGCGGCTTGTTGCCTGGATTCTTCACGAGTTAATGCTCCAATGTGCCCCTGAGGGGGTGTCTTCGACCGTAATGCCCGCTGCTGCGAGTTCATCACGGATGCGGTCAGCCGCGGCAAAATCTTTTGACGCTCGGGCTTTCGCGCGGTCTTCGATGAGGGTGTCGACGAGCGCGGCGAGTGCGCGTTCGGCCTGGTCGGACCCTGCGGTGCGCCACTCGGGCGCGTCAGGGTTGATACCGAGGACTTCTGTCATGGCCATCACTTCGCCGCGGATGGTGGCCGCGGCTCCAAGGTCTTCGTTGTCGAGGGCGGCGTTGCCTGCGCGTACCCGCTCGTGCAGAACGGCGAGCGCCTGGGGCACGGCGAGGTCGTCGTCCATGGCCTCCCCGAATTCTGCGGGAATCGAGAGCGGGCTCTCGGTCGCGAACCGGGTGTCTTCGAGCCTGCGCGAGACGCGGTCGAGAAACACTTCGATGCGCTCGAGGGCTGCTTCCGCCTCGACGAGTGCACCGTCGTGGTAATCGATCGTCGAGCGGTAGTGCGCCGATCCGAGGTAGTAGCGAACAACGAGCGGGCGAGCGAGCTCGAGAAACTCGGAAGCGAAGATCGAGTTGCCCAGCGACTTCGACATCTTCTGCCCGTTGACGTTGACGAGTCCGTTGTGCACCCAGTAGTTGGCGAAGCCGTCACCGGCAGCGCTCGATTGCGCAAGTTCGTTCTCGTGGTGCGGAAAACGCAGGTCGAGCCCGCCGCCATGAATGTCGAAGTTCGCACCGAGGTAGCGCGAGCTCATCGCAGAGCACTCGATGTGCCAGCCGGGCCGGCCATCGCCCCACGGCGAGTTCCACTTCGCCGAGGCGGGCTCGGTGGACTTGTAGCCCTTCCAGAGCGCGAAGTCTTGCGGTGCGCGCTTTCCACGCGGATCAGAATCGGATGCCGCGACCATATCTGCTGGCTTCTGATTGGTGAGCTCGCCATAGCTGGGCCACGATGCCGTGTCGAAGTAGACGTCGCCAGAGCCGTCGGCCGCCGGGTAGGCGTGTCCGCGGTCGATGAGGCGGGTGATGATCTCCTGCATCTCGGTGACACTCGCGGTCGCGCGGGGTTCGTAGGTCGGCGGGAGGATGCCGAGTCTGCGGTAGCCGTCGCTGAACTCGAGCTCGAAACGGTAGGCGAGCGCCCACCACTCTTCGCTCGACGAAGCGTTGGCAAGAATCTTGTCGTCGATGTCTGTGACATTGCGCACGAGGGTCACGGTGAGACCGCGGTAGGTGAGCCAGCGGCGCCACAGATCGTAGACGAGAGCCGAGCGCAGGTGCCCGATGTGCGGGCTCGACTGCACGGTTGGTCCACAAACGTACAGGCCGACCTGGCCGGGCACGATGGGTGCGAAGTCGGCGATCGCCTGCGTTCTGGTGTTATAGAGCCGAACAGTCACCGGGCAATCCTACTTTCCATTTAGCCCAACTCCCCCGCGCGAGCGTGGGAGGATTGCTCTTGATTGCCCGCAACCCGATCGGAGACCCGTGCGAAATCGCACCGAATCACAACGATCATGGGATCTGGGCATCGCCGCGATCGGCAATGACCTCTCTGCGGTAAGCGACTCAGACAAGCAGAAGGCGCTCGACCTGTTCAGGCGTGCAACCCTCGGCGACACCGGTATGTGTGACGCCTGGCTCGCAATCTTCGCCCTCGGCGACACGGGCCGCGAGGTCAGTCTCGCGCTCTTCGACTCTCTCGACCGCTTCGGCGAGGAGTTCGCCCGCGCAGGCAAGAACCCGTCGCTGTTGCGCACCCGCTTCGATATCGACCACCTCGTGTCGCACTCGCTGTACAACACGCGCGACGCGATTCTTCTCGAGTCCGTTCAGCGCACCCGTGAGAAGCGTCACGAAGACGCGCTCGATCTTCTGCCTCCCCTGAGTTCTGCCGAGACATCCCTTCAGTATGGAATCGGCGCCGTCTACGCAAACGCGTCGCTGCCCGACGAGGCGATCGAAGCGTTCACGGCGGTGACGCACGGTAGCGACGCCGCCCTGACGTCTGCCGCGAATCACTCGATCGGATACGCGCTCGCCCTCAAGGGCAAGCCCCACGAGGCAGCGGCCTGGCTCGACAAAGAATTGACGTGCACCTACTCGGCGATTCGGCAAAACTCGCTCTACAGCCGCGGGCTCGTGAGCCGCATCCAGGGCAAGCCCGACGAGGGGCTCGCGCACCTGCAGGCCGCGTACGACGACATTGTTCTGGATGGCAAGAGCGGAACCCCGATCGCCAACCTCGTCGCGGCCGCCATCGCCGACCCGCTCTACAACTTTTACGCGATGACGCCGGAGTCGATCGCGAGCCGCACAAACAAGTGGGACGCGACGACCGCCACGATCCGCGCCCTGCAGGGCCAGCCCACACCGGTGGCGGCTCCCACTCCCGCGGCGACGCCGACGCCCGGCCCCGAAACACCAAGCACAACAGAGTTGGATGACGCGGCTCGCCGTGAGCTTCTCGCAGCGACCCTCGCAGAACTCGACGCGCAAATCGGCATGCCCGATGTCAAAGAGCAGGTGCGCAGCATCCTCGCGCAGGTGCAAACCAATCGTCTGCGCGCGGCCCGCGGGCTGAGCGTGTCGACCCGCCCGCGTCACCTTGTCTTTCAGGGGCCGCCCGGCACCGGCAAAACGACTATCGCCCGTCTGATCGCCCGCATCTATTACGCGGCCGGAGTGCTGACGACCGCCAACGTCGTCGAGGCGAGCCGTGCCGACTTCATCGGCCAGCACCTCGGGCATTCCGCGATCAAGTCAGACGCGACGATCGACAAAGCTCTCAATGGCGTTCTCTTTATCGACGAGGCCTATGCCCTCAACGACGGCGGCGGCATCGTCGGCGGCGACGCCTTCGGTCGTGAAGCGGTCAGTGTGCTTCTCGCCCGCATGGAAAACGATCGCGACAGGCTTGTCGTCATCATCGCGGGCTACAAGCCGGAGATCGATGGCTTTCTCGCATCCAATCCCGGTCTGGATTCGCGTTTCGCGACGCGCGTGAGCTTCGACTCGTTCAGCCCGGTCGAGCTCGGCCAGATCGCCGCGCTCGTCGGCGCTCAGATTCACGCGCCACTGACCGACGAAGCGCAGAACGTCTTCGAGACACGGTCGAGCGAACTCACCTCGAAGCTTCTCGACCGCCTGGGCAACGCGCGATTCGCCCGCGAGTGTGTCTACTCGGCCGCCGAGATGCGCGACCTGCGCCTCGTGACCGAGCACGGCGACTCGATGGAATCGCTGACCGACGACGAGCTCACGCGCATCACCGCCGCCGACATCGAGGCGGCACTCGACGACCGGCTCGAAAACCTCTAGAGCCCGCTACCCAACTACCGTTACGAGTGCCGTCGCAACGGCCGTAACACCCTCGCCGCGACCGGTGAAGCCGAGCCCGTCGGCGGTTGTCGCAGAGATGCTCACGGGAGCCCCGAGCAGCGCAGTCAGGTGCACCTCGATCTCTGCACGACGGGCGGCGAGCTTCGGCCGGTTGGCGATGAGCTGCACGGCGACGTTACCGATCTCAAAGCCGGCGCCCCGAACGAGTTCTACCGTTGCCGTGAGAAACACCTCGCCGTGAGCGTTTTCGAACTGCTTGTCTGACGTGCCGAAGCGCCCGCCGATGTCGCCGAGCCCGCTTGCCGAAAGAAGCGCGTCGCACACGGCGTGGGCGATCGCGTCGCCATCGCTGTGTCCGGCGAGGCCCGGTTCGCCGGGCCAATAGAGTCCGCCGAGCCAGAGCGGCGCGTCATCGTCGAAGGCATGAACGTCGATGCCCACTCCCGTGCGCCACTGCGTCGCGACCGGAGCCGACTGCACGAGCGACTCGGCGGGAGCGAGATCCCACGGCGTAGTGATCTTGAACGCGAGCGGGTCACCGTCGACGACGGTCACCGAGGTGCCGTGCGCAGCGACGAGCGCCGCGTCATCCGTGTAGTCGTGATCGGCACTCGCGTACGCCGCGACGAGCACGCTTCGCGGGAAGCCCTGCGGCGTTTGCACCGCGACAAGCGCGGAGCGGTCAACCGTCTTCTCGACAGAGCCCATCCAGTCGATCTGCTTGATCGTGTCGGCGACGGCGAGCCCGGGAATGACCCCGGTGCCCAACGACCGCACACTCGCGATCACGAGTTCGAACAGCGCGGGCGGCGTGAGCGAGCGAGCCGCGTCGTGCACGAGAACAACGTCGATGTCGTCTCCCAGCGCGGCGAGCCCAGCGGCCACGGATTGCTGACGCGTGTCGCCACCGGCCACAACACTCACATAGCTGGATGCCGCACCCACCGCAGCGGTCGCGATACGCCCGGCTTCCGGTAGAAGTTCACTCGGCGCGACAACGATGAGCTGCGCGGGTTCTGCCATGCCCAGCACGGAACGGAGGGCGCGCTCGAGAATCGTGCGGCCCGCGACATCCACAAAGGCCTTGGGTACGTCGGCACCCAGTCGCGTGCCGCTGCCCGCGGCGACAAGGATGACCGCGGTTGTCGGTTCAGTCACCGGGGCTACGACGCGAGGACTTCGTCGAGAACGTTCGAAGCCTGTTCTTCATCGGTCTTCTCGGCGAGCGCGAGCTCTGAGATGAGAATCTGGCGAGCCTTGGCGAGCATGCTTTTCTCCCCTGCGGAGAGGCCGCGATCCTGGTCGCGACGCCAGAGGTCGCGCACGACCTCCGAAACTTTGATGACATCACCCGAGGCCAGTTTCTCGAGGTTCGCCTTGTAGCGACGGCTCCAGTTCGTCGGCTCTTCTGTGAACGGGGCACGAAGCACGTCGAAAACGCGGTCGAGACCCTCCTGGCCGATGACATCTCGCACGCCGACGAGGTCGACGTTCTCTGCGGGTACTTCGATGACGAGGCCACCCTGGGCGACGTTGAGCTTGAGATACAACTTCTCTTCGCCCTTGATGACGCGCTTTTTGACTTCAACTATCGTTGCAGCACCGTGGTGGGGGTAAACGACTGTTTCACCGACCTCGAACAACATAGATCCGGTCCTTTCGAGAGAACCCAGTTTACCACGGGGCCTCTTCACGCGGCTCGGTCTGGCTTTTCGCGACCGGTGCCATGGCTAAACTGGAGTCTCCTGTTCACAACCCCGGAGGCTCCAGTGATTGCACGCGGCGCGGCATCCATCATCCTCGCTGGCGCACTCGCGCTCGGCATGTCCGGCTGCGGTTTTTTCGCCCCCCAGGCCACCCTCATCCAGTACGCCCCGAGCGACGGCGTTGAGGGCGATGTCGGCGACATCAAGATTCGCAACGCTGTAGCCCTGTCGGAAGACGGAACAGACGCCTCCCTCATCATGACCGTCATCAACGTCGGCACCTCGAACGCCAACGTCGATTTTCAGTACGTGGATGCAGCGGGCAAGACCGTCACGGCAACCGTCTCTGTCGCGGGCAACTCCACACTCTCGGTCGGCAACACCGGTGAAGACCAGCTCGTGCTCACCGGGCTCGACATCGACCTCGGCAGCCTCTTCCCCGTCTACGTTCAGTACGGCACAGAAGAGGGCCAGGAGCTTCTCGTTCCGGTGATCCCCGCCGAGCACTCCGAGTACACGGGCCTCACCCCGACACCGCTGCCGACACTCAGCCCGACCGGCACACCAGAGCCGACCGAGACACCGGCCCCGTAGCATCCATTCGCCTTCTGGCGTTGAAAAAGGCGGCACCTCGCGGTGCCGCCTTTTTGCTGCCGGCGTGGGTTACGCCTCGAAGCGGTAGCCGAGCCCGCGCACCGTCACGAGCATTTCGGGCTCTGAGGGCACGGCCTCGATACGTGAGCGGATGCGCTTGATGTGCACGTCGAGGGTCTTTGTGTCGCCGAAGTAGTCGGCGCCCCAAACCCGGTCGATCAGCTGACCGCGAGTGAGAACGCGACCCGCGTTGCGCAGCAGCAGCTCGAGAAGTTCGAACTCCTTGAGCGGCATCGGCACAACGGTGCCCGAGACAGAGACGGTGTGGCGTTCGACATCCATACGCACGGTGCCGGCCTCGAGCACAACGTCGCTGAGGTCTTCGGGCTCCGCGCGGCGACGCATAACCGCCCGGATGCGCGCGAGGAGCTCGCGCGTTTTGTACGGCTTTGTGACGTAGTCGTCGGCACCGAGCTCGAGGCCCACAACGACGTCTACCTCGCTGTCTTTGGCGGTGAGCATAATGATCGGAACCTGCGAGCGGTTGCGCAGCTCGCGGCACACTTCGGTGCCCGAGAGTCCCGGAAGCATCAGGTCGAGCAGAACAAGGTCTGTGCCGTTCTTGTCGAACTCGGCAACGGCAGCGAGGCCGTCGTCGACGACTGTCGTTTCGTACCCTTCGCGACCGAGCAGGTAGGCGAGAGGTTCGCTGAGCGACCTTTCGTCTTCGACGATGAGGATGCGGGTCATGATTCTTCTCCGAGACTGGCGGCGCCCGCCGAAGTTGCTTCGGGCAGCCTGATGGTGAATGTTGAACCGTTGCCTGGTTGCGACCAGACGCGAACGTCGCCGCCGTGATTCTGCACGACGTGCTTGACGATGCTGAGGCCGAGTCCAGAGCCGCCGGTGTGGCGACTGCGGGCCGGGTCGATGCGGTAAAACCGCTCGAAGACGCGATCGCGCTCGTCTTCTGGGATACCGATTCCCTGGTCGGTCACCGCGATCTCGACGACACCGTCGGAGTTCGTGACGCCAACGCCGATGCGCGAGCCCTTCGGCGAGTACTGGATGGCGTTCGCCACAAGGTTGTGAAGAGCGACCGCGAGAAGGGGTTCGTCGCCGTAGACCTCGGCTCCGGCATCCCCACCAGAAACGAGTTTGATTCTCGACGACTCAGCGGCGACCTGATTCTGGTCGATCGCCTGGGCGACGACGTCATCGATGTCGACGAGCTCTGGTTTGGTGATCGCGTCGGCAGCCTGCAGGCGGGAGAGCTGGATGATCTCTTTTGTGATGCGCGTGAGACGCTCAGACTCTTTCGTCAGTCGCTTTGCGAACTTCTTGACCTGAACCGGGTCTTTCGCGGCTTCGGTGAGCGCCTCGGCGAGAAGGCTCACGGCACCGATCGGGGTCTTGAGTTCGTGGCTGATGTTGGCGATGAAGTCGCGGCGCACCTCGTCGAGGCGATACGACTCTGTGCGGTCGTCGGCGAGCAGCAGAATGTAGCGGGCGCCGAGGCGCGCCACCCTGACAAAGAGGTAGATGCTTGCCTCGCCGAACGGACCTCTCGCGAGGTGCAACTCTTCGGCGATCGGTTCGCCGCGACGGCGCACCTTGTCGATGAGCTTGACGATCTCGGGGTGAACGAGAGCGCCGTTGTAGACGATTCCGAAAGCCATGGCACCGGCGCTCGCCTTGACCACGTTGTTCGAGTGGTCGAGCACAACGCCCGCTGACTCGATCGCGTCGAGCACCTGGTCGACTCCGTCGGGCACCGCAGAGCTCACAACATCAACTGCCATCTGGCCACGACGTGCGGCAAGCACAACGATCGTCACCATGCCGGCTCCAACGAATACGCCAAAGGCCAGCGACAGCGGCACCAGCCAGGCGGAGTCCATAGGCACTAGATTAGTTACTTCCCCGAGGTCAGCCTCACTCCTGAACGCTTTGATCCGCTTGAGGTCGCGCATTGTTCAGAAGAGTGGCACCAGTTGTTAACCTGACAGGGGCATTGTGGCTTCAACTGTGCGGAGCAAGCGTTCCGCCGCGAAAGGGTACGAACATGCGCGAGGTCTTCCAGCAAGAGCTTCAAGAGGTGCAGGAGCGCCTCGTCGAGATTGCGACCCTCGTTGCCGTATCGATCGAGAACGCTACTAAGGCGTTCAATGAGTCGAACGTTTCGCTCGCTGAAACAGTCATCGCCGACGACGACAAGATTGACATCGCAGCCCTCGAGCTCGACGAGCTCGCCATCAACATTCTCGCCCGCCAGCAGCCGGTCGCCCGCGACCTGCGCATCGTCGTCTCGGCACTGCGCATCTCCGCCTCGCTCGAGCGCATGGGTGACATGGCCGAGCACATCGCGCAGCTCGCCCGCTACCGCTTCCCCGACAAGGTCGTTCCGAAGACCCTGCGCCCGACCTTCTCAGAGCTCGGCGCCCTCGACGTTGCAATCGCGCAGAAGCTCGTCGAACTTCTCAAGACAGAAGACGTGCGTCTCGCAGAAGAGATTCGCAACGACGACGACCGCATCGACGAGCTGCACCTCAGCGTCTTCGACAAGGTTCTTGGCGAGACCTGGAAGGGCGCTGCCGTCGACACCGTCGACGCAACGCTCGCTTCGCGCTACCACGAGCGCTTCGCCGACCACGCCGTCTCGATCGCCAAGAAGGTTCAGTACCTCGCGACCGGCGACTGGGTCGTAGCCGAAAACTAAGTTTGCCTCTACTCTGAGCGGATGACACCGCTCCGGGTAAGCCGCATAGTTCTCTACGTTGTGCTCGTCGCTGTCGGCGGCGTCACTGTCGCGTTTCTTGCGGCGCCGTCGTCGCTCACGGCGGGGCTGTTCTTCGCGGGAGGCTTTGCGCTCGGCGTCGCGGCCTCACTTCGCGGTCTTCCCCTGTCGATAATTCCCACGTCAGCTCGGCGACCCGAGATTCGCGCTCGCCGCCGCACGATCCTCATCGACCTGGGCATCAGCCTCGCGGCACTCACGATCACGGTCGTCGTCTACTTCGGCGTCCAATCGCTGAGCACCCCCGTTGTCGACTACTGGTACTTCTTTATCCTGCTCGTGGTCGTCGTCAACGCCGCGATGTTCTGGCTCGGCCTCGCCGCCAGCTCGCTCGTGCTGCTCCCCCTCATCGCCCTCGTGGGCAGGATCGTGCGCCCCACACCTGCGGCCGTGATCTACCCGCCGCCGGTTGTGGCGGCTGTGGTGACGGTGCCGGCTGCGCATCCGGCTGCCGCTCCGGCCCCGGCTCCCGCTCCCGCTTCGGGAGAACCTCAGGGCTAGCTGGGCGTTCGCTCGCGGTATTGCCATCGACAATTTGCGAGCGTTTGCTGGAGGGAACGAAAGGAAGCCCCATGTCAGACACACTTGGCGCGACACCACCCTCGCCCGACGAAAATGGCACAAGCGTTCACGACCCCTCCGAAGAGCCCGTGGGCGGCGCGGAATCCGTACCCGATCCAGAGTCGCCCGCTCCCCCGGCCGAACCCTACGAGCCTGACGACGACGACCTGAGCGGAATCGAGCGATGAGCATTCTCGGCAACGATCCCGACAACCCGCTCTCGGGCAACACACCGCCCGACACCCTCGCCGACAACTCACCCACCGGACTCACCGACCAGGGCGACAGCATTGCAGATGACTCGGATGTCGCGGCTCGCGCCCTGGCAGAAGAAGATCTTGAGACAGTTGTTGCCGACCCGGCACCTGCGGTCGAACCCGAGCCTCCGGTCGAGGCGTCTCCTCCGGTCGAGGCGGTCAACGACATCGGTGGCGTTGGCGAGACCCGGGCGACCGATCCCGACTACGACGAGTAACGCGCATCCGGCTTAGGCTGGATGTCGCATGACGAACCCCACCACCTCCCCCGCCCGGCGCAGCCACTGGGTCGACCTCACTCCGTTCCGCGAGAGCCCCGCATTTATGCGGCTCTGGATCGGCACGAACATCGCCAACATTGGCGCCCAGATGACGCTCGTCGCCGTCGGGCTTCACATCTTCGCGCTCACCGAATCAACGTCGGCAGTCGCGCTCGTGGGCGTCGTCGGCCTTGTGCCCATGATCATCGCGGGCGTCTACGGCGGGCTGCTCGCCGACAGCTTCGACCGTAGGCTTGTGGCGCTCATCGCGGAGACCGTCGCGTGGCTCTCAGTGATCGGGCTGGCGGTAGCGGCGTGGACCCACATCGACGCACTGTGGGTGTACTACGTGCTCACAACGCTCAACGCCGTCGCGACGACGATCGTCGGTACAACCCGCTCGGCGATCGTGCCACGATTGCTGCCCGCGCGGCTGCTGCCGGGGGCATCGGCACTCAACGGCATCGGATTCGGCGCCGCCGTCACCCTCGGCCCCGCCCTCGCCGGTGCGCTCGTCGCAACTGTCGGAATCCAGTGGACGTACACCGTCGACGCCGTGCTCTTCCTCGCCGCCTTCACCGGCATCATCACGCTTCCCGCGATCGTGCCAGAGGGCGGCACGCGCCGGCCCGGCTTTGCGGCTGTTGTGCAAGGCCTCGCGTTCCTCCGTCGCGCTCCCAACATCCGATCGTCGTTCCTCATCGACATCATCGCGATGACGTTCGGAATGCCGCGCGTGCTCTTTCCCGCGGTCGGCGCGCTCGTGATCGGCGGCGGGGCCGTCACTGTCGCCGTGCTCACGGCGTCATTCGCTGTCGGCATGTTCATCAGCTCGGTGTTCTCCGGCCGACTCGGGCACGTGCGCTGGCACGGCAAGGCCATTCGCAACGCCGTCGTCGCCTACGGCGGCTTCATCGCACTCTTCGGGCTCGTGCTGCTGCCGCTGGGTTCCACCGCGAGCGGAACGATCACAGACTCGTTCGCTTCTGCCAACCTGCCGGCCCTCGCACTCGCGGCACTGGCTCTCGCTGGCGCGGGTGGCGCCGACAACATCAGCTCGGTCTTCCGCACGTCGATGATGCAGTCGGCCGTGCCCGACTCGATGCGCGGCCGCACGCAGGGGCTCTTCATCGTCGTCGTCACCGGCGGACCGCGCCTCGGCGACGCCTGGATCGGCCTCATCGCCGCCACGACCCTGCTCTGGCTGCCCTCGCTTCTCGGCGGGCTACTCATCGTCTCGCTCGTGCTGCTCATCGTCGCGGTCAACACGTCGTTCCGCGAGTACGACGCGCTCAACCCGCTGCCCTGACGCACCGGCTCGGCGCAGCCTGTCGGCGCCGAAACGTTCCACTTGCCACAAAACGCTCTTAAACGCGCGACGTAACAGCAGTTTGTGGCAACTCGATGAGCGCGCGGGGGCGTGAGCCGCGACATCCAACCCCGTCCGGTGTGCGCGCTGGGCCGTAACGTGCGCGCTACGGCGCCGCGGCGCGCACGTGACCCGCTAGCGCGCACGCAAAAGCGCGCCCCCTCTCGGGAGCGCGCTTCTGTAAGGCTGCGGGGCTACTTCTTGCCCTGCGCGGCGACGGCCGCGGCGCCGGCCGCAGCAGCCTCGGGGTCGAGGTAGTACGCGGGCTTGATCGGCACGAAGTTGTCGTCGAGTTCGTAGACGAGCGGGATTCCGGTCGGAACATTGAGCTCAGAAATGGCCTCGTCCGAAATGCCGTCGAGGTGCTTGATGAGCGCGCGCAGCGAGTTGCCGTGTGCCGTGACGAGCACAGTTTCGCCGGCCGTGAGCGACGGGATGATGTCGCTCTCCCAGTAGGGAAGCATGCGGTCGATGACGATCTTGAGGCTCTCGGTGCGCGGGATCTCGCCGTCGATGCCAACGTAGCGCTCGTCGTGAACCTGGCTGTACTCGGCGTCGTCGTCGAGCACGGGCGGCGGCACGTCGAAGCTGCGGCGCCAGGTCATGAACTTCTCTTCGCCATACTGGGCGAGGGTTTCGGCCTTGTCGAGTCCCTGAAGCGAGCCGTAGTGACGCTCGTTCAGGCGCCAGCTGCGCTTGACCGGAATCCAGAGACGGTCTGCCGTCTCGAGCGCGAGGTTCGCGGTCTGGATCGCGCGGGTCAGCACGCTCGTGTACAGCACCGTGGGCTTGAGGCCCGACGCGGCGAGCAGCTCGCCCGCACGCTTTGCCTCTGCGACGCCCTGGTCACTCAGGCGAACGTCGACCCAGCCCGTGAAGAGGTTTTTCTGGTTCCAGTCGGAATTTCCATGGCGCAAAAGGATGAGCGTGTAAGTCATGGGATTAGCTTATCGACGCGCGTTCATAACTCCGGCAGTTTGCGCGCTTGGCGCTGGGGCGGCCCCTGTTTCTCGGAGCTCAGGTTCGTGCGGGGCGCGTTTTGCAGGAGTTTTGCACGCGGGGGTGGTGGGCTCGGCTTCGCTCGCCCTGGTTTCGACAGGCTCAACCACCGGACGACGAACAGGCTCGACCACCGGAAGCCGGACAGGCTCAACCACCGGCAGCGGCCCGCGCGATTCCACCGGCAGACGGGCACGCGATACTTGTTCTATGCCCATCGGTTCGATCACGCGCGGAACGACCGGCACCAACCGCCTGCGACGCATCGATCGTTGGATCGCGACATCCACCGCCCTGAAGCGTGCCGAAGACCCGCTCGTTGTTGACCTCGGCTACGGGGCATCCGCGACGACGACGCTTGAGCTGCACGAGCGGCTCTCTCAGGTCAGAAAAGATGTCGAGCTCATCGGCATCGAGATCGATCCGGCACGGGTGGCCCTCGCCAACAAGTCTGCGAAAGACAGGGTGAGCTTTCGCCTCGGCGGCTTTGAGGTGCCGTTGCCCAACGGACGCAAGGCGGCGGTCATCCGCGCGCTCAACGTGCTGCGGCAGTACGACGAGTCACAGGTGCTCGAGAACTGGCATCGAATGGTCGACCGGCTGCAGCCCGGCGGTCTTCTCGTCGAGGGAACCTGCAACGAAGTCGGCAGAGTCGCCAGCTGGGTGGATGTCGCGGCCGACGGTCCGCAACGCTTCACGATCGCGCTGAGACTTGCCGAACTCGAGCGTCCGAGCATTGTGGCCGAGCGGCTGCCTAAGGTGCTTATTCACCGCAACGTCGAGGGCGAGCGCATTCACGAGCTGCTCATCGCTCTCGACCGCGCCTGGCAGGTTCACGCGCCCCTCGGCGTGTACGGCCCGAGCCAGCGCTGGATCGCGACAGTCGAAACGCTCAAGACGAATGGATGGCCCGTGCTCACGACTCGCGCTCGGGCGAAGCTCGGCGAACTCACCGTGACCTGGTCGGCCGTCGAGCCGCTCGGGTTCAGCTGGTAACGCGAAAACGCTTCCAGCCGATCGCGACGACGAGGGCACCCGCGAGGAACGCCACGATGCCGGTGAAGGCGATTGCCGCTCCGGATTCGAGGTATCCGGGGTACACGGGAACAACGTCGAACTCGCGCGAGATGTGGCGGCGCGCGTCGGCGTCGGTCGGGCTCGCCCAACCGCACTGCACACTCGCGGGGCCGGCAGGCAGCTGTGCCTGGCCGATCTCGTAGGCGCCGTCGATGAGTGTGTGCACGTTGGCCTGTGATCCGTTGATCGCGGTCACCGCTCGGTCGGAGCCGATGATCTCGCACGAGAGGGTGCGCGCTTCGCGCTCCGTGTCGGCGCTGCCCTCGATGGGAACGAGAAGTCGAACGGCGTAGAGCTGGTCCTGAGCCTCGAACGTGACGGGGTCGGTGAACCCGACGCCCTCGACGCTGCCGGTTGCGACAGCGAGGTTTGCCCCACTCGATTCAGCAGCGATGTATGACGACGAGATCACAATTCCGGCAATCGTCGCGACGATTCCAATGACGGCAACGGCCGCCCCTGCGTAGAACTTCGATCGTTCGCGCGTGCGTTCTGCGACGGGCATGGTGGCCTCCCTGGATTGGGTTCTAGGGCAAGGCTAGCCGCAGCTCACGCAATTAGCGAGAGTGGCTCACACTCGGGGCAGCAGCCCGCGCGCATCGTCGAGCGTCATGCCCGAGGCGACGAGCAGGTCGACGACGAGCGGCCGCAGCAGGTGCACAACTATCGAGTCGGTCATCTGCGCGTCGGGCAGCACGATCGCCGGGTCGAGGGTTGCGGCGAGTTTCTCGAGCGCCTCCCTTCCCCCAGACCGATCGCCCGGCAGGTCGGCGAGACCGTCGCCCACACGCTCGAAGAGCGCCGCCAGCTCGGGACGCGGCACTCCGTCACGCACAAGAAAGTCGATGCGGCGCGCGAGAAGTCGCATGTGTCGCGCGGCGAGGTCGAGACCGGTGTTGAGAGTCGCCTGCCGCCGTAATCCCGGAAGGTGCCTGCGCAAAAAAGGCGAGATGCGGCTTACGGCGATCGCGGTCTCGAGCGAAGCGTTCGACTCCTCGATAATCGCCTGGGTGCGTCGCAGCCGCTCGAGGGCGAGAGAAGCGGCCGGTTCGTCGGCCCGCACCAGCGCGAGAACGAGCGTGTCGAGCGCCTCCTGAAGAATCGAGTGCAGCTTGCGAGTGTCAGCGAGGGCAAGGCGACGCGGGTCGCGCGGAATCAAGGCGGTGACGATGAGCGCCATGGCTCCCCCGATGATGCCGTCGATGCTGCGGATAAAGACACCCCCATCGGGCGCCGGAAGCAGCAGCACAAGCATCGACTGCACTCCCGCCGCAACCGCGAAAGCGTTGCTCGGCGAGACGAGCCGCGCGACGATGAGCGTCGCGAAGAGCACAACAGCGAGCTGCCAGACGCCCGTGCCGACGACGAGAAGCAGCACCTCGGCGAGCGCGATGCCCACAAGGATTCCAATGACCGACTCGAGAACGCGGCGGGGGCGCGCGTCGCGCGTGAACCCGAGCGCCGAGATCGTGACGGTCACGGCGACGAGGGGAACGGCATGACCGAACACAAAGTGGGCGAGCGCGTAGGCGCCGGTCGCTGCTACGACAATCTGCAGCGCGGCGGGCACCGACGAGGCGGCTCGGCGCAGCGCCATACGAATATCAATACGTCGACGGATGTCGCGCTCGAGCTTGCGCAGCCTCGCGGCCTGCGTTCCCTCGCTCATTGTCAGCGTGCGACGGCGCCGAGGCGGGGCAAGCGTGGCACGTCGGCAACGGCGCCGGCGTCGGTCGGAACGATGATTTCTTGCGCTGCCGACACCTGGATGCCGTCAGTGGCAACAGCGAGCTCGAGCGCTGGGTCAACCGAGCGCTTCACAACGGCGAGGGCGACCGGGCCGAGCTCGTAGTGCAAACCGGCCGTCGTGATCGTGCCGACCTCTTTCTCGCCTACGAAAACCTGGTCTCCGGCGACCGGCAACACACCGTCTGAGCCATCGAGGTGCAACAGCACGAGCCGCCGCGGCGGGTGCCCCAAGTTGTGCACCTTCGCGACAGTCTCTTGCCCGCGGTAGCAGCCCTTTGTCAGGTGCACCGCCGAGCGCAACCAGTCGAGCTCGTGCGGAATTGACTTCGCGTCTACCTCGGTCGCGAAGCGCGGGCGCCACGCGGCAATGCGCAGGGCCTCGAGGGCCAGAAGCCCGGCGTGCGGAAGCGCCGCCGCCTCGGCGAGACGCGAACGCTCGATGACGATCTCGTTGTAGTTCCACTGCGCGCCCGGGTGTTCTGCGGTGAGCGCGTACTGGTGGCCGCCAGAAACGACCGAGCTCCACGGGTCGCTCCAGACGACGGGAACACCCGCCGGCGCCGCCGCGGCAATCGGCGGCTCGCCGAACGCGGCAACGACAGCAAACTCTTGCGAGCGATCGGTGATCTCGACGCGGAGCATAAAACGCATGCGATTGAGCCACGCCAGCAGCGACATCCCCTCGCCCTCATCAACGAGCAGCCATGCGCTCTCGCCATCGTCGAAGATGCGGATCGCGAATTCGAGGTGCCCGTTCGGGTCAAGCTGCAGCGTCTCGCTCGACTCACCGGGCGCGAGGCGCGCGATCGACTGTGAGGTGAGCGAATCGAGCCAGGTCAGGCGGTCGGGCCCCGTGATGGTCAGGATGTCGCGGTGCGAGAGATCGACGACGGCACCGCCCGCGGCGAGCGCTTTCTGCTCGCCGAGCGGATTGCCGTAGTGCTGGGGTGGCGTTCCGACGGCTCCGGGGAGCGTTTCGAATTCATTCGACACGAGAGAGGGTTCCTGACGAGTGGGTGCGGAGGTCCTGGCCGAGTGCTGCGATGTCCCAGGCCCAGAGAAGTTTGGAGTCGACGAGGCCGTAGAGACGAGTGGCTGCCGAGTATTCCTTCGCCGTTGCCGTGCGCACAACGGCATCGGTGACGAGGTCGATGCGTGGCCCCTTGACCTGACCGAGATAGAGCTCGCTGACCCCGCGAGGGTGAACGATCGAGGCCTCGATGTCGAAACCGCCCGCGGCGTTGCGCAGCGATTCGACCGATTCGGCGGTCGGGTACGGGTTTGGTCCGATTCCGGCGAGCATGCCGGGGCCCTGATCGCCCTCTTCGGCGGGGCGACTCAGGCGCCAATAGCCGGTCTCGGTCGCGTGGGGTGTCTTCTCATCGTTGAGCGACCACGTGTACGACGAGTAGTTGAGGTACGGCATGCCGTCGTGCGAGAAGCTGAGGCGGTGGCCGAATTCAAGTTCGCGAACCTCGTCGCCCACCTTGTAGTGCACAACGCCCGTGCCCTCCCAGAGGCCGATCAGCCAGGAGAGCGGAACGAGTTCGGCCGGAAGGCTCGCGTCGAGATCGATCACGGAGGTTAGCGCTGGCCCCGGAAGAGGTTGTACAAGACGACGATGCTTGTGCCGGTGATCGCCAGAGTCGCGAGAATCAGCAGTCCTGTGAAGAAGAGCTCGAGCGCGAGGATGAAGTTCATGCTGCCAGCCTATCCGCAGGGGCGTTTCGCTGCACGGCCTACGGCACCAGAAAGAGAATCCCCGTCGCGAGAGCGAGGATGACGAGGCCTCCGCCGATGCTCGACATGGCTCTCGTGACGAATCCCTCGGTCTTTTTGAGCGAAAGTTGGATGCCGAACGTGGCAAGAACGACGCCAGCGAAGACAATTGCGAGCCAGGTATTGGTCTCGTCAGAGGCGGAAAATGCCCCAACGAGCACGGCTCCGAGGGCCGCGAGGGCCCACACAGGGAGGATGCTCTGCAATTTCCACGTCACAAGTCGATCTTAAGGCGCTTTAGACTGTGGGAACGCACTTTGGAGGACCCGTGGCGCAGTTGCTGATCCTGACCTCGGCGGGTGACAGCGACGTCCTACCCGCCCTGGGGCTACTCAGCCATAAGACTAGGCAGATTCCTGCCGAGCCGGCTTCGCTCATTACCGCGCCCACGTGCGACCTGATCTTCGTTGACGCTCGCTACGATCTGGCCAGCGCGAAGTCGCTTTGCAAGATTCTCAACACCACCGGTGTGACGGTTCCGCTGCTGCTTGTTCTCACCGAGGGTGGTCTCACCGCGGTGAGCGCCGACTGGGGTGTCGACGACGTCATTCTCGAAAACGCCGGCCCCGCAGAGGCCGATGCCCGCATCCGCCTCGCGATCGGTCGTCAGGCACAGGACAAGTCGAGCAGCAAGATTCAGGCGTCCGGAGTCATCATCGACGAGGCAAGCTACTCGGCGAAGGTTCACGGCAAGCCGCTCGACCTCACCTTCAAAGAGTTCGAGCTTCTGCGCTTTCTCGCGACGCACCCCTCGCGCGTCTTCACTCGCGAACAGCTTCTCAGCGAGGTCTGGGGCTACGACTACTTCGGCGGCACGCGCACGGTCGACGTTCACGTGCGTCGCCTTCGGGCAAAGCTCGGCGACCTCGAGTCGCTCATCGGCACCGTGCGCAACGTCGGTTACCGCTTCAACGTCTACGAAGACGAGAACGAGCGCTTCCCCTCCGCAGTCGGCTAGCGTTTCTTCGCTGGTTGAGTAGGCCGCCTGCGGCCGTATCGAAACCGGATCGAGCGCAGCCGAGATTTCGACAGGCTCAATCCAGTCTCGACAAGCTCGACCACCGAGGTCTCGTTAATCCACCGTTCAACAGACAGTGGCAGTATTGGCTGATGAACAGCGACAACCTTCTCGGCGGCGCCTCCGACAGCACCGACACTCTCGACGAGTACGACCTCGATGAGTCGTCGAGCATTGACGACGGAACCCTGCCCCTCGATCGCTTTCTCGACCGTGAGCTGAGCTGGCTCGCTTTTAACCAGCGGGTGCTCGAACTCGCCGAAGACCCCGCGCTTCCGCTTCTCGAGCGCGCGAACTTTCTCGCGATCTTTGCGAGCAACCTCGACGAGTTCTTTATGGTGCGCGTCGCGGGCCTCAAGCGCCGCATCGAGACAGGCCTCGCGGTTCCGACGAACATCGGCACGCCTCCCGGAGTTGTGCTCGCAGAGGTGAGCGCGAAGGCCCACGAGCTTCAGGCACGCCACTCGCTCGTCTTCAAAGACCTCGTGAAGCCCGCGCTCGACGAGGCGAACATTCACATTGAAGCGTGGAGCGACCTCGAAGAGAGCGACCGCGCGCGCGTCGACGAGATCTTCTCCAACCAGATCTTCCCGGTGCTGATGCCGCTCGCCGTCGACCCTGCACACCCTTTTCCTTACATCTCTGGCCTCTCGCTCAACATCTCCGTGCGCGTGCGCAACCCGAAGACGAACAAGGTCGAGTTCGCGCGCCTCAAGGTTCCGACGGTTCTGCCGCGCTTTGTTCAGCTGCCCGATGACAAGAGCGGTCGCCTGCGGTTTATCCCGATCGAAGACCTCATCTCTAACCACCTCGAAGAACTCTTTCCCGGAATGGAAATTCTCGAGCACCACGAGTTCCGGGTCACGCGCAACGAAGACGTCGAGGTCGAAGAAGACGAGAGTGAGAACCTCATCCAGGCTCTCGAGAAGCAGCTTCTCAGCCGCCGCTTCGGCCCGCCCATCCGTCTTGAAATCACCGACGACATGGATGACCGTACTCTCGGTCTGCTTGTGCGCGAGCTCGATATCACCGAGCAGGAGGTGTACCGGCTTCCGGCACCTCTCGACCTCGGCGGACTCTTCCAGCTCACGCGCATCGACCGCCCGTCGCTGAGCTACCCGAAGCACGTTCCGAAGACGAGCGTGAGCCTGCTGCCGGTCGAGCCCAATACGCCGCCGAACATCTTCGAGTCGATCGCCCGCGGCGACATCCTTCTGCACCACCCCTACGAGTCGTTCTCGACGAGCGTTCAGACCTTCCTGGAGCAGGCGGCAGCCGACCCCAACGTTCTCGCTATTAAGCAGACCCTGTACCGCACGAGCGGTGACAGCCCGATCGTCGAGGCGCTCATCGCCGCGGCTCAGGCCGGCAAGGCAGTGCTCGCGCTCGTTGAGATCAAGGCCCGCTTCGACGAAACCGCCAACATCTCGTGGGCGCGCAAGCTCGAAAAGGCTGGCGTACACGTTGTGTACGGACTCGTCGGCCTCAAGACGCACTGCAAGCTCGCGCTCGTTGTGCGCCAGGAGCGCGGTGTTCTCAAGCACTACAGCCACATCGGCACCGGTAACTACAACCCGAAGACGAGTCGCATCTACGAAGACCTCGGGCTCTTCACGGCGAGCGACACGGTGGGCAAAGACCTGACGCGCCTGTTCAACGAGCTCTCGGGCTACGCGATCGAGAAGAAGTTCAAGCGCCTGCTCGTGGCTCCCCTGCACTTGCGCAAGGGGCTGCTCAAGCACATCAACCAGGAGACCGAGAACGCGAAGGCGGGGCTCGAGTCGGGAATCCGCATCAAGCTCAACTCGATCGTCGACGAGGCGATAATCGACGCTCTCTACCGCGCGAGCAATGCGGGAGTTCCCGTTGACCTCGTTGTGCGCGGCATCTGTGCAATCAAGCCGGGGCAGGAGGGGCTGAGCGAAAACATCCGGGTGCGCTCGATTCTCGGGCGTTACCTCGAGCACGCGCGCATCTTCTCGTTCGTCAACGGCGGCGACCAGCACACCTTCATCGGCAGCGCTGACATGATGCACCGCAACCTCGACCGCCGAGTCGAGGCCCTCGTTCGGTTGACCGACCCCGAGCAGCTCACGCAGATCGACGAGCTTTTCGAGCTCGCTCTGTCTGACGACACGTCGTCGTGGTGGCTCGATGCTTCTGGAGAATGGGTGCGCCACAACCTCGCGGAGAACGGCGAGCTGCTTCAAGACATGCAGAATGTGCTTATGAAGAGAATTTCGTCGAGAAAACGGAGCGGGGCAGCACGGTGACCTCGGGCACCGGACCCGTTCTGGCTGCGGGCGCCGTGTGCTGGCGCATGGTCGACGGCAAAGCGCGCGTTCTGCTTGTTCACAGGGCCGGACACGCAGACGTCTCTCTTCCCAAGGGAAAGCTCGACCCCGGCGAGACGCTGCCCCAGACAGCCGTGCGCGAGATCGCAGAAGAGACCGGCCTGAAGGTGAGCCTCGGCGCGCCCCTCGGCACCGTCGAATACACGCTGCCCAGCGGCCGCGACAAGGTCGTCTATTACTGGTCGGCAGAAGTCAGCGCCCACGCCCTCGAGATCGCGACCTTTACTCCCAACAGCGAGATCTCCGCTCTTGAGTGGGTCTCTCTCGCCAAGGCGCGCACCAAGCTCAGTTACTCGCACGACGTCGACGTGCTCAACCGATTCGCCGAACGCCTCGACGAGGGCAGGGCTCGCACCTTCGCGATCATCGCTGTGCGCCACGGCAAAGCTGTGCCGCCATCGAGTTGGGACGGCCCGGATGCGACGCGCCCGCTGTTGCAGCGCGGCGCCGACCAGGCGCTCAGCATTGCCTCCGCGATCGCGGCCTATGCGCCGAGCAAGATCGTCTCCAGTTCGGCAACCCGCTGCGTCAGCACCGTCACACCGCTCTCTGGCTTTCTTGGGCTGGGGATCAAAGTCACGCCCGACATCAGCCAGGACGCGTACGAGTCTGGCGAGGCATCCATCGAGGCTGTTGTGACAAAGCGCCTGCACAAGCAGCGTTCCGTTGTGCTGTGCAGCCACGGACCGGTGCTGCCCGACATCATCGAAGAGGTCGCTCGACAGACGCACTCGCACATTGATTCGGCCCTTCGCCAGTCGACGATGCTTTCGACCGGCGAGTACACGGTGTTGCACATCTCGCTCGAGAAGCCGCTCTCGGGAATCGTCGCGATCGAGACTCACGGCCCCTCGGATCACTAGGCGTTTGGGCTGCGTTAACCTTCCGTTTACCAAGCACCGCCAAGTTTGTTAAGTCTGGAACTTAGCTTCGACAGTGTGGGTCGATCCGGCCCGCGTACCGAATCACATTCGAAGGGTTTCACTACAGTGAACACTGCGTTCCCCAAGCTTGGGCGTTTTGGCAGCATTGCAGCCATCGCCATTGCAGGCACCATTCTTCTTTCCTCGTGCGCAGCAAACGAGGGTACAGACCCAGAGGCCCCCGTCTCTGATCTTTCCGGAACGATCGACGGCGTTGGCGCATCCTCACAGGGTGCGGCACAGGAGGCCTGGGCCGTCGGATTCCAGACCGCAAACACCGGCGTCACCGTCAACTACGCACCCGAGGGTTCGGGCGCTGGCCGCGAGGCATTCATCGCCGGCGGCATCGGCTTCGCAGGCACCGACTCGTCGCTCAGCGACGAGGAGATCGCGGGCGGCTTCGCCGGTTGCGTCGACAACGCCTACATCGAGGTTCCGACCTACATCTCCCCCATCGCCGTGATCTTCAACATCGAGGGTGTTGACGCACTCAACCTCGACGCTGCGACACTCGCGAGCATCTTCAAGGGCGACATCAAGACGTGGGATGACGCGGCAATCGTTGCGCTCAACCCCGACGCGACGCTTCCCTCGACCGCGATCACCGCTGTGCACCGTTCGGACGACTCGGGAACCACAAAGAACTTCGCCGACTACCTCGGCAAGGTTGCTCCCGAGGTCTGGACCGAAGAGGCCACTGACACGTTCCCCTTCGGTGGCGAGGCAGCAGCTAAGACCGCTGGCGTCGTTTCCGCAGTAACCAACGGCGTCAACACCATCGGATACGCAGACGCTTCGGCTGCTGGCGACCTCGGTGTTGCATCGATCAAGGTTGGCGAAGAGTTCGTCGCATACACGGCAGAAGCCGCTGCAGCAGTTGTCGACGGTTCGCCGCTCGTCGAGGGCCGCGAAGCAACTGACCTCGCGATCAAGCTCGACCGCAACACGACCGACCCGTCGCAGTACCCCCTCGTTCTCGTGAGCTACGCAATCGCGTGCCAGGAGTACACGGACGCTGAGACCGGCGAGCTCGTCAAGGCGTACCTCAGCTACATCACCAGCGAAGAGGGCCAGGCTGTTGCAGCTGACGCCGCCGGCGCTGCACCGCTCTCCGCTGAGCTTTCGGCAGAGGTCGCAACGGCTCTCGAGTCGATCAAGTAACTCAGCTTTACCCACTGTCGGGCTGCAGCCTCCGTCATTGCACGGTGGTCTGCAGCCCGACAGACTTAGGTTTCACCCATTTTCTTCACTGACAGACGGGCCCCAGGACCAGGAATGACGACAGCACCAGCGTCGCCCCGCATAAAGGCAAAGGCCAGGCTCGGCGACAGAGTCTTCTCCGGAAGCACTCTCACCGCCGGCGTCATCATCCTCGCCGCTCTCGCGGCCGTAGCGATCTTCCTCATCGCCCAGAGCATCCCCGCCCTCACCGCAGATCCGGCCGACCTCAAGGGTTCGCCAGACAGCTTCTGGGCCTTCGTCGCCCCCCTCGCCTTCGGCACGGTGTGGGCCGCGTTTCTCGCCCTCGTGATGGCCCTTCCGGTATCCCTCGGCATCGCACTCTTCATCTCGCACTACGCACCACGTCGCATCGCACAGGGCCTCGGCTATGTGATCGACCTGCTCGCAGCCGTTCCGTCGGTCGTCTTCGGCCTGTGGGGCATCAACGTGCTCGCCCCCGGCATCACCCCGCTCTACCAGTGGCTCACGTCCAACCTCGGCTGGATCCCGCTTTTCGCTGGCGATGTGTCGGGTACCGGCAAGACAATCTTCACTGTCGCCGTTGTACTCGCGGTGATGATCCTTCCGATCATCACGGCCGTCACTCGCGAGGTCTTTTTGCAGACCCCCGTTCTTCACGAAGAGGCTGCACTCGCACTCGGCGCCACCCGCTGGGAAATGATCAAGATCGCCGTGCTGCCCTTCGGACGCCCCGGCATCATCTCCGCCGCAATGCTCGGCCTTGGTCGCGCACTCGGCGAGACAATGGTCGTCGCCATGGTGCTCTCGCCCGCGCTTGTCATCAGCTTCGTGCTCACGAGCTCGGAGAACCCCTCCACGATCGCCGGCAACATCGCGCTCAACTTCCCTGAGGCCCACGGCCTTGGCGTCAATGCCCTCATCGCAACGGGCCTCATCCTCTTCGTCATCACGCTGATCATCAACTCGATCGCACGATTTGTCATCAACCGCCGCAAGGCATTCTCGGGAGCGAACTGATGACCGCAACAGTCGAAACCACGGGGACGATCAACTCCCTGACAACCGGTCGCCTGCCCAAGTGGGTGCCGTGGGCACTTCTCGGCGCGAGCTGGGCAGTCTTCATCGTCATCTTCAGCTTCGTTGCTGCCGCTGACGGAACCGAGTTCAACATCGCGATCGCGATCTTCCTGGGAACAGTGGTCTTCGACGTACTTCTCTACGTCGTCGCGCTGCTTGTGGAAGGCTCGCGCCAGGCCACCAACCGTCTCGTGACATCGCTCGTTGTGACGGCGTTCCTCGTCGCGCTTCTACCGCTCATCTCGCTGCTCTTTACGGTTGTCGTCAATGGCCTTCCGCGCTTCGACCTCGAGTTCTTCTCCAGCTCGATGCGTAACGTCGTCGGTGAGGGCGGTGGCGGCCTGCACGCCATCATGGGCACCCTGCTGATCACAGGCATGGCAACGCTCATCTCCGTACCCGTGGGGCTTCTCACGGCCATCTACCTCGTCGAGTACGGGCGCGGCGCACTCGCTCGTGCGATCACGTTCTTCGTTGACGTAATGACGGGCATCCCGTCGATCGTTGCCGGCCTCTTCGCCTTCGCGTTCTTCTCGCTCATCCTCGACAACCCCGCGATCCGGTTCGGCTTCGGTGGCGCTGTTGCGCTGTCGCTGCTGATGATCCCGGTCGTTGTGCGCTCGAGCGAAGAGATGCTCAAGCTCGTTCCCAACGAGTTGCGCGAAGCGTCGTACGCACTCGGTGTGCCGAAGTGGCTGACGATCGTGAAGATCGTGATCCCGACATCCATCGCCGGTATTACAACGGGTATCACGCTCGCCATCTCACGCGTCATCGGTGAGACCGCGCCGCTGCTCATCATCGCCGGATTCACGGCGAGCATGAACTACGACCTGTTCAACAACCAGATGATGTCGCTTCCGGTCTTTCTCTACACGCAGTTCCAGAACCCGGGTGTCGTCGTTCAGCCGTACCTCGAGCGTTCCTGGGCCGCGGCGCTGACGCTCATCCTGATCGTTATGGCTCTCAACCTCATCGCGCGACTCGTCGCCAAGATCTTCTCCCCCAAGCTCGGCCGCTAACGCGACCTGCACCAGTAAAGGAAACCCGTGTCTAAGCGCATTGAAGTCAACGACCTCAACGTCTACTACAGCAAGTTCAAGGCTGTTGAGGGCGTCTCGCTCACGATCGAACCGCGCACAGTAACGGCCTTCATCGGGCCGAGTGGTTGTGGAAAGTCGACGTTCCTCCGCACGCTCAACCGCATGCACGAGGTAATCCCCGGCGCACGCGTCGAGGGTGAAGTGCTCATCGACGGCAACGACCTTTACGGACCGGGCGTTGACCCCGTGCTCGTTCGCCGCCAGGTCGGCATGGTCTTTCAGCGACCGAACCCCTTCCCGACAATGTCGATTCGCGAGAACGTTCTCGCCGGTGTGCGCCTCAACAACAGCCGCATCTCGAAGACCGACGCCGACGACCTCGTCGAGCAGTCGCTGCGTGGCGCCAACCTCTGGAACGAGGTCAAGGACCGCCTGAACCTGCCCGGCTCCGGTCTCTCCGGTGGACAACAGCAGCGCCTCTGCATCGCCCGCACGATCGCCGTGTCGCCCGAGGTGATTCTTATGGACGAGCCGTGCTCCGCGCTCGACCCGATCTCGACGCTCGCCATTGAAGACCTCATCGAGGAACTCAAGCAGCAGTACACGATCGTCATCGTCACGCACAACATGCAGCAGGCATCGCGTGTCTCCGACCGCACGGCGTTCTTCAACATCGCGGGAACCGGCAAGCCCGGCAAGCTCATCGAATACGACGACACCGCGACAATGTTCTCGAAGCCCTCCGTTCAGGCGACCGAAGACTACGTCTCGGGCAAGTTCGGATAACTCGCGCTTTCACGCACGACAAAGGCGCGGCCCCTCGGGGTCGCGCCTTTGTTGTTGGTTGAGTAGCGCGCCAGCGAGAGTATCGAACCTTGGTTTCGATACGGCCCTGGCGGGCCTACTCAACCAGCAAGAGGGGCGGGCCTACTCAACCGGCAAGAGCGGCGGGGCCGCTCAACCAGCAAGCAGTTGTTAGGCCTGAATGCCGACGATCGGTGTCGTTGTCGGAACCTCTGAGCCACCTGCAGGCTCAACAGTCACTCCGACCATGTCGCCCGACTGCATGTCACCCTCGAGAACCTGCTCGACGGCGCCACTCGCATCGACGGTGAAGATACCCGCCGGGCGGGCACCAGAGTCGTTGATGTACCAAAGCTCGTAGACCTTGTCGGCCGGAAGCTCGGGCAGGTCATCGGCGATGAGCGCCGCAGTGGCGAGTTCGCCAGACCAGACCAGGGTTGCGGTACCGCCACCGGAGACGTCCGCCTGAGCCTGCTGCGCGTCATCCGCCGCCCGAATTGCTTCGATTCCCGAAGCTGTCACGGGTGCGACCGGCTGGGGCGCGAGAACTCCGCTGACGAAGACTCCGCCACCGATGAGGATCACGACGGCTGCTGCCGCAGCGGTAAGTGCGAGTACCGGACGCGAGAACCAACGCGCCTGTGCCTTGAACTCCGCCGGTGAGGGCAGGGTGGTGGCGGGCGCGGCCGGCTCGGCAATTTCGTGCTCTGTCGACAGCGGCTCAGCTGCGCGCTGGGTTGTCGGAAGCGGTGCGAGCTGAGGCATCGAAGCGATCTGCGCCATCAGCGAGGCCTTAAGGCCTGCGGAGGGCTGCACTGGGGCTGTCGCAAGACCAAGTACCACTGCGGTGTCCTGAAGCTCGGTGAGTTCGTTGCGAGTCGCCTCCGACAGCGCGGCGCGAGCCTCAACGGCAGCGCGCTCATCGTCGGTCAAAGCGTTGAGGGCGTAGGCGCCGGTCAGATCTGATGCTTCGGTCATGATGCCACCCCCAATTCGTCTCGCAGACGGATCATTCCGTCTCTCAGTCTCGTTTTGACCGTGCCGATTGGCACGCTCAGTTTTTCTGCTACTTCGCTGTGGCTGAAGCCTCCGTAGTACGCGAGGGTGACAGCTTGACGTTGTAGCTCTGTGAGTCTGCTCATCGCCTTTTCCACCCTTTCGTGCTCGATGCGAACCTGCACAGTCTCGGCCACGTTGTCGTAGTCGGACTGGAAATCTCTGATCCCGATTTTTACGTCACGGTCTCGGGATGCCTGCGACGCACGCACCCGGTCAACCGCCCTGCGGTGGGCCATCGTCAGGATCCAGCCCGATGCCCCGCCCTTGCTTGAGTCGTAGCGTGTGGCGTTCTGCCAAATCTCGAGGAAGATTTCTTGCGTCACTTCCTCAGACTGGGAGTGGTCACGCAGCAGTCGCTTCACGAGTCCGAGCACACGAGGCGCCATGTTGTCGTAAAGCTCTGCAAACGCGGCCTGGTCTCCCAGCGCCACGCGCGCCAAAAGATCGTCGTTTGTCACAGGGCTTACGCCCTTGTGGTCGTCGGTCTCGCTGGTCACGAGTTCAAGCATGTCAGTAGTTCGGGGCAGATGCCGAAACGGATTGCTTCTCAACAGTTATTTCTCAACCGGAGTGTGCGAGCCGCTGGCGCTTGCCTTTGCGCTTTAGTGCCGGGCCGCAGAACGCCTCTCGGCGCAAGGCCGCTCGAAGCGGCTATTAGTGGAGCCCGGGGTTACCGCGGCCCGGCTCGACTATTTTACATAGCCCGACGTTGCGGCGCTGATCGTCTGCTGAACGGTGGATGTCGCTACTCGAGCGTTCCCGCGCGGTACAGCCGCGCGGCACTCGTGAGCTCCTCTGCGGTTGTGCTCAGTCGCAGGGCGCGCGTTGTGAGCTCTGTTGCGCGCTCCGGCGTGATGTTGTCGAGGTCGTCGGCAACGCTCGTGGCGCCCGCGCTCGTCACACGGCAGAACGCCGCGGCGCGGTCGAGGGCCGTCGCGAAGTCGCCCCTGAAGAGTCCGCGCAGAATCTGGTCGGCGAGCTCGGTGATCTCATCGGGTCCCGTGGGCATGGGTGCACCGGCAACCGCTGTGTCGATGGTGCCGAGCACTTCTGTTCCGCGCTGGAAAAGGTAGCTGACATCTTCGGGAGCCTGACGAATGAGCAGGCGCATGAGATAGATGCGCCAGAGCGCACCAGGCAGACTGCGCGGGCTCGACCGTGCCCAGAGTTCGGCTAAGGCATCCACCCCGTGTTGATCGGTGTATGCAACGAGCCGATCGACGACCGCGTCATCGTCTGCCCCGCGATCGCGGTGCACGAGTGCGTTCGCCGTGTCGCGGGCGGCGCGCAGAATCGAGGCCGGATCTTCGCCGCCCACAAAGGTGTCGAACTTGTCGCCGGAGTACTGGGTGGGCTTATGGAACTCGTCGGTCACAACTCCACGGTACGCTTTATGTGTAGGGCCTGTAGCTCAGTTGGTAGAGCATCGGACTTTTAATCCGCGGGTCCCGGGTTCGAGCCCCGGCGGGCCCACTTTTTGGACTGCGTCAGCAATGTTTCTGACGGTCGCACTCTACGGACCACCGCGTTCGTAACTCCTGCAATATCGCGGTTCTGATTCCGCGGGCGCAGCAAACTCGGTGGTCGCGCGATCAGTCTGCAGGAGTTTTGCGCAATCCCTAGTCGCGAGCGCGCGGGTGCCGCACGCGGTGCGAAGCCAGGATGAGCACAAACCCGACCGCCGAGCCGATGACCGTCTCGAGCCCGCGCGCCGCGAGAAGTTCGCCGAGGTCGGGCGTGCCCGCGAGAAACGGCAGCCCGATCGTGATCGGCGTGAGAAATAGCAGCGCGAGGGCGTAGTTGCGCGCGATGAACAGTTCGGTGAGCGCCATGAGGCTCACGATGACGAGGAGCACCGCGGGTGAGGGCAGGTTCCACGCGAAGAGAGCAAACGCGATGAGCAAGCCGACGAGCGTTCCAGCGACGCGCTGAAACGCTTTGAGCGTCTGGCCGCTTGTCGTGAGCCCGACGACCGGCACAATTGCGGCGACCATTGCCCAGTACGGGTGCGAGATGCCGAGCGCGACACCGATTGAGCCGGCGGCTGCTGCTCCCACGAGGCAGATGAGAGCGTGCACGCCGACGACAAGCCCGGGTTTCGGCACGTGCGGCGGCGCTGCTATCGCGGGAACCGTTCGCGAGAAGAGCGCGGTCACGATGAGCGCGAAGATTGCAGCCGCCACGGCGGTGAGTGCGACATCCATCAGGCTGATAACGGCCGGTGCCGAGACGATAACCGCGAAGCCGAAGGTGAAGAAGAGGGCGCCGGGCGGGTTCCAGCCGCGCACGTCGGCGATGACGGTCGTGAGACCCGCGACGATCGCCGTGCCGATGACGACCGTGACGGGCCCGGGTGCGACGACGGCGAGCGCGGCTCCGATGAGAAGCAGCGCGACCTGCAGCGCCATGACCTGCCCCTGCACAGCGAGCCGCTGCGCCCGCGACGCCCGGCGGCCGTAGACCGACATCAGCGAGGTGAGCAGGGCAAACGGGAGGAGGTCGGTGCGGCCGAGGCCGAGGAGTACGGCGGCGGGAACAAGTGCCGAGGTCAGAACGCGTGCTGCGACGGTGTGGGCGCGAGCGTGCGGGCCGATGCGAAACGCCTCACCGAGGGTGGGGAAGCGGCGGATTGCTGTGCTCACGATGTCCATTTCATTCGCTGGCGAAGTAAATAGGATACACCTGTTATTTCGCCAGCGAACTATATTGGAGGCATGGGCGACTACATCGACGCGATGCGACAGGATTGGGCGACGATTCGCCCCGAGCTTTCGACAGAGCCGGCAGAGATCGTCGGGCGCATCGTGAGACTCGCGCGAATCATCCAGGTACAAACGGACGAGATTCTTGCCGCGCACGGAATCTCGCGCGACGAGTTCGACCTGCTCTCGCTGCTCATTCGTTCGGGTGCGCCTCTCACCCCGTCTGACCTTGCGAAAGCGCTCTGGGTCTCGGCCTCGGGAACGACAAAGCGGCTCAACAAACTGGAGGCGGCCGGGCTCATTACACGAGCAGCGCACCCCGACGACGCGCGCGCCTCGCTCGTGACACCCACGGCGACTGCTGTCACAGCAATTGGGCCCGCACTTCAAGCGCTCGGATCATTCGACGAGTCGCTTCTGACGGCGGTGCCCGCGGCCAGCCGTCAGTCGCTCGAGGACTCGCTGCGCACGATGCTCATCGAGCTCGACGGGGAGCGACCTCGCGCCTAATTCGTCGTCTCGACCGGAGGTGCGCATGTCCATGCATGGTTGCCCGAACCAACCTCAAACGATTCTGTGCGACCCGGCAACCGCACCTCGGCGCGGGTCGAACAGCTGCCACATCACCCAGTAGGTGATCGCGTGCTCGACGTGATCGCCGGCCATGCCGAGCGTTCCGCCTGCGAGGTAGCCCTTGTAGGCCGGGGTTCTTCGTGTGCAGAACTCCTGCAAAACGTCTCGATGTGCGCCGCGTTTTTCAGCAAAACATGAGGCTCACTTTCTGCGCCGGGCACAAATAGCAGGAGTTCTGCACGGCGGGCGACAATGAACAATGCAGTCCTGGCTTCTCGGCACCCTCATCGCGGCCGCGATCCTGCTGCCCAACCTGCTGCTCGCGGTCTTTCCGCCGCGCACCGACCTGCCGCAGCCGAAGGTCGGGTTCGTCTTCATCGCGCTCGAACGAGCAGGGCAACTTGGATGCCTCGTGCTTCTCATCTTCGCCCCCGGCGAGTTTTCGCGGCCGATCTGGGGCGTGCTCGTCGGCGCAAGCATCGCCCTCTACTGGGGACTTTGGTCGCGCTACTTGGCAAGTCGCGACGCCCGCGCGCTCTTCGCTCCGTTCGGAGCAATCCCCATACCGATGGCTGTCTTCCCGGTGCTGGCATTCGCTTTCGCCGCGGCCTGGTCGGCCTCACCCAGTCTCGCCGCGGCAACCGCCGTGCTCGCGGTCGGGCACCTCACCGTGAGCTGGAAGAGCTACCGGGCACTAACCTCTGACGCATGAGGAACTTCCGCGTTGCCGCAGTGTTGATGATCATCCACGGCGGGCTGATGGAGCTCGGCGCGTTCCTCGCGCTCATCCCACTGCTTGTGCTCGGCACTGAGCGGGAGACCGTGAGCGAATACTTCTCGTTCATCGTGCCGTACCTGCAAGACAACCTGTACCTCATGATGGCAATGAGCGGTGTTTTCGGGGTCGTGCGAATCATCGGGGCAATCGGACTGCTCAAGAATCGCATGTGGGGCCTCGCGCTCTCACTCATCAACTGCGTTGTGACGATGGCGCTCATGATCTTTATGCTGCCCGCTGGGCTCGTCGACGGCGTTCTGGCATGCGGCGCCCTCGTGCTGATTCTGACGGGCTACTTCGGCAAGTCACCCATCAGAGCGTGAGAGTGCGCAATCTGTGGTTTCGGCGGGCGTAAACCACAATTTGCGCACTCTGAGAACTACGGAACGTGCCGCTCCTCGGGGCCGACGTACTCCGAGAGCGGGCGGATGAGCGAGTTGGCCGCGAGCTGCTCCATGATGTGCGCGGTCCAGCCGGTGATGCGCGCGGCGACGAAAAGCGGCGTGAACAGGTCGGTGTCGAAGCCGATTAGGTTGTACGCCGGTCCGCTCGGGTAGTCGAGGTTCGGCTTGATGTTCTTCCGCGAACCCATTCCGGCCTCGAGCGCGTCGTAGAGCTCGATGAGGTCGGGGCGGTCGAACTCCGTGATGAGGGTGTCGAGCGCGGCCCGCATCGTGGGAACACGTGAGTCGCCATTCTTGTAGACACGGTGGCCGAAACCCATGATCTTCTTCTTGGCTTCGAGCGCGTCATCCAACCAGGCATCGACCGCCGAGGCGGAGCCGATCTCGTCGAAGATGTGCATAACTGCCTCGTTAGCCCCGCCGTGGAGGGGACCTTTGAGCGCGCCGATCGCAGCGGTGACCGCCGAATACAAATCAGACAGGGTGGATGTCACGACACGAGCAGTAAAGGTCGACGCGTTGAACGAGTGCTCGGCATAAAGAATCATCGAGACGTCGAAAGCCGAGACGACAACAAGGTCGGGAACCTCACCAAACGTCATGTGCAAGAAGTTGGCGGAGTAGCTGAGATCGTCGCGGGGTTCGACGAGGTCGAGTCCGCGACGGAGGCGCTGTGTGTACGCGACGATCGCCGGAAGCTGCGCGAACAGCAACATCGACCGACCGAGGTTGAGCTCTGGATCGCCGAACGCGTCGATCTCGTTGAGCGAAGAGTCTGAGGCGCCGATGACACTCACTGCCGTGCGAATGACGTCCATCGGGTGGGCCGTCTCGGGCAGGTCGTCGATGACGCGCTTCACGATCGGGTCGAGCGAGCGCATCGAACGTTCGACCGTCTCGAACTCTGCAAGCTGCTCAGGACTGGGCAGCTCACCGTGCCAGAGCAGGTACGCGACCTCTTCGAACGAACACTTCGCGGCGAGTTCCTGCACCGGGTAGCCGCGGTAGAGCAGCGAGTTGGTTTCTGGATTGACCTTGGAGACCGCGGTGGTGTCAACGACGACGCCCGCGAGGCCCTTGTGAATGTCGGTCATGTGATGCTCCTTCTTACTCTTCGCTGGTTGAGTAGGCCGCCTGCGGCCGTATCGAAACTGCGTAGCAGGTTGAGTATGCGCTTCGCGCGTGTATCGAAATCCGGTCTCGATACGCTCGCGGGCGCTCGCTACTCAACCGGCGAGGTGCCCGGTACCTGAAAGTTGAAAACGCCTGTGTCGAACGTGTTGTACGACTCGTAATCGAGAAGTTCGTAGAGCCGGGCACGCGTTTGCATTGTCGGCACTGTTGGCTTGAGGGTTCCCTCGGCGACGAGGGTGTCGAGACCAGACTCGGCCGCACCCATCGCGAGGCGCAGAAGCGACACGGGGTAAATGACGATGTTCACCCCAACGTCAGCAAGCTGCTGCGTTGTGAACAGGTCGCTCTTACCGAACTCGGTCATGTTGGCGAGGATCGGCACATCGACTGCCGCGCGAATTGCCGCGAACTCTTCGAGGTTGGCCATCGCCTCGGGGAAGATCGCGTCAGCGCCGGCATCCACCAGCTGCTTGGCTCGCGTGATCGCGGCATTCAAGCCGTCAATGCCTCGGATGTCGGTGCGAGCCATGATCAGCAGGTTGCTGTCGCGGCGCGCGTCTGCCGCCGCGCGGATGCGCTTGATCGCGGTGTCAGAGTCGACGACCGATTTGCCGTCGAGGTGTCCGCAGCGCTTCGGGTTGACCTGGTCTTCGATGTGGAGCCCGGCGACTCCCGCGTCTTCGAGCGCCTGCACCGTGCGGGCGACGTTCATGGGCTCGCCGAATCCGGTGTCGGCGTCGACGAGCGACGGCAGGTCGGTAAGGCGCGAGATCTGCTGCGCGCGGGCCGCGACCTCGGTGAGGGTTGTGAGTCCGATGTCGGGCAGGCCAAGGTCGGCGGAGATGACGGCACCCGAGATGTAGACGCCCTCGAAGCCCTTGTCGGCGATGAGCTTTGCCGAGAGCGGGTTGAAGGCTCCGGGAAAGCGCAGCAGTTCGCCGCTGGCGAGGGCTTTCCGGAGGCCTGCGCGTTTCTCGGCGGGGGTGACTTTCGAGTAGAGCATTTAGAAGAGTCCCTTCGGGCCGGCGGGCAGCTGGCCGAACGGCGCGACGGTAAGCCCGCCGACCTCGATCTGCGACAGCGCAGGAAGCCGCTGCACGAGCTCGAGAAAACGCTCGATCTCGCTGTGCTCGAGCACACCCTCAGACAGCGAGCGGAACTTGTGAATGTAGTCCTCGCGCGCGAAGGGCCGAGCGCCAAGCGGGTGGGCGTCGGCGACGGCGATCTCGTCGACGATGCGGGTGCCGTCGGTGAGCTCGATCTCGACGCGGCCACCAAAGGCCTTTTCCTCCGGGTCGGTCGAGTGATAGCGGCGAGTCCATTCGGCGTCTTCCGCCGTTGTGACCTTGTTCCACAACTCGACGGTGTCGGGGCGCCCAGCGCGCGACGGGGCGTACGACGACTCGTGGTGCCACGAACCGTCTTGCAGCGCAACGGTGAAGATGTACGGAATCGAGTGGTCGAGCGTCTCACGCGACGCAGTCGGGTCGTATTTCTGCGGGTCATTGGCGCCAGAGCCGATCACGTAGTGCGTGTGGTGGCTCGTGTGCAGCACGACCCGCGCGACATTTGCTGGGTCACGCAGGTGTGGATGCTGTCTGCCGAGTGCTCGGGCAAGGTCGATCCACGCCTGCGCCTGGTACTCGGCCGAGTGCTCCTTTGTGTAGCTGTCGAAAATCGCGCGACGCGGCTCCCCCGCTTCGGGCAACGGAACCTCGTACGCGGCCGTCGGCCCATCGAGCAGCCAGGCGATGACGCCGTCTTCTCCCTCATAGATGGGAGTGGGGCTGGTTTGTCCACGAATGGCGCGGTCGATTGCCTCAACGGCCATCTTGCCCGCGAAGGCCGGGGCGTGCGCTTTCCAGGTCGAGATCTCGCCCTTGCGCGACTGCCGCGTGGCGGTCGTCGTGTGCAGCGCTTGGCCAACGGCCTGAAAAATGGTCTCGGTGTCGAGGCCGAGAAGAGTTCCGATTCCCGCAGCGGCCGACGGGCCGAGGTGCGCGACGTGGTCGATCTTGTGCTTGTGCAGGCTGATGGCGCGCACGAGGTCCATCTGGATCTCGTAACCGGTCACGATTCCGTGAAGGAGGTCGGCACCCGAGCGTCCGGCGTGCTGCGCAACCGCGAGGATCGGCGGGATGTTGTCGCCGGGGTGGGAGTACTCGGCGGCGAGAAACGTGTCGTGGTAATCGAGCTCACGAACCGCGACGCCGTTGGCCCATGCCGCCCACTCCGGGCTGAAACGACCCGCGGCGCCGAAGACGGTAGCTCCGGGAGAGTAGGCGTGAGCCTCGGCCTGGGCTCGCGCCGCGACAACAGGGGCCCGCGTGAGCGAGGCCGTCGCAACAGCTGCGTTATCGATGATGCGGTTGATCACCATGTCGGTGACCTCGGGCGTCACCTCAACCTGCTCAGAGGCGACCTGCGCGATCTTCCACGCGAGCTGCCCCTCCCTCGCCAGGTTCTCGTCACTGCGGTGAACTCGCACCTCGTGAATCTGCATCGTTGCCTCCCGGTAGATCAGATTTCGAGCCTACCGGGCTCAGCCGAACGTAAACGAGTAGGCCTCGTGAGAGAGCAGGGCTGAATGCCGCGCGCGCCTGTGCAACACTTCAGGCATGGATGACGCGCCAGATTCACAATTCGTGCCGGGCCCCACGCCCTATGGCCCGCCCGCTGATGCGGTGCCCGCGGCCGCACCCGTGCCGGCAGCCGCCTCCGCGCCCGCCCCGTCATTCCCGCCGCCCGCAGCAGCGACCGAGACGCCACGGCCGGATCCCTACGCGGTCGCTCCGCAGAAGCCGAGTCGAGCGAAGAACGGCTTTGGCGTTGCCTCGGTATGGATCGGCTCGTTCGCCCTGCTCTTTGCCGCCACTGCGCGCGGATTCTCCGTATTCGGCGTGCTGCTCACTCTGCTGGCCGCGGTGTTCGGCGTGCTCGCGCTGGTCAACGTCAATCGTCTTGGCAAGCCCCAGGTCGCGGCCACAGTTGGAACCTCACTCGCAGCGCTCGCTGTACTCGCAACCGCGTTCTGGGCTTTGGCCAGGTAACCCCGTGAGCAACACGCCCGATTCGCCCGTCGAGCCGGGGCGCACGCCGTACGGTCCGCCCGCTGGCGCGCCCCCTGTGTCTGATCAGGTCGAATATCCCCCGCCATTCGCCGACGAACGAATCGTGCGCGACAAGAACGGCTTCGGCGTGACTTCGGTGTGGATCGGTGTGCTCGCGGTAATTATTGCCGTCAACGAACGCGGCGCTTCGCCGTTTGGACTCGCCCTCACCCTGACAACAGCGACCTTCGCCGCGATTGCTCTTATCAACGTGAAGCGGTTCGGCAAGCCCTGGGTGGCGGCCACGACGGGCATCTCGCTCGCGGGCATCGCGGTCGTCGCGACAGTGTGGAACTACTTTTTAGGCTGAACTGCTTAGAAAACTCGCTGGTTGAGTGAGCGCCAGCGAGTGTATCGAAACCATGAGTGCGAGCGAGGGGTTTCGATACGGTCGCTGAGCGACCTACTCAACCAACGAATAATTTGCTGAGCGACTTACTCAACCAACAAGAAGTGGGTTTCGATACGGCACTGGCGCGCCTACTCAACCGACTACAGTGCCGAAGGCCAGGCCCAACAGGTAGGTCGCACCGGCCGCGCCGAAGCCGATCGCGAGCTGACGGAGGGCGCGCGATAGCGGCGGGCCTCCAGAGAGCAGGCCGACAACGGCGCCCGTGCAGAGAAGCGCGATTCCGACGAGGGCCGCGGCGATGATGACTGCGACGAGACCCGTAGCGCCGAAGATATACGGGAGTACCGGAATGATCGCTCCCGACGCAAAGAACAGGAAGCTCGACACGGCTGCCCCGAGAGCAGACCCGATCTCTTCGTGTTCGCGCGCGACAACCGCCGGACGCTCGACCGAGAGGTCGCGCAAGATCTCTGCCGCGTGCTCCGCCGCCTCGGCCTCGGTCATGCCGCGGGCGCGATAGACGAGCGCGAGTTCATTCGCGTTGACGTCGAGGTGCGGCAGGGCGTCGTCGGCATCCGGATCGGGGTCTGACGCCGCGAGCAGCTCGCGCTGCGACCGCACCGAGACGAACTCCCCCGCACCCATCGAGAGAGCGCCGGCCAGGAGCCCCGCGAGCCCGGTCGCCAGAATGAGCGGCGTCGGAATTCCCGTCGCCCCCACTCCGAGCACAAGCGCGAGATTCGAGACGAGACCGTCGTTGGCGCCGAAAACCGCTGCACGAAAAGTTCCCGAGAGGCGGTTGCGACCACGCGCCGCGAGCGCACGCACGACCTCGCCGTGAATCCGCTCGTCTGCCGCCATCGCTGCGGTCGCATCGACGTCGGTGTCGTATGGCGACCGGGCCTCGGCCCGCTGGGCGAGCGCCAGCACAAACACGGAGCCAAACCTGCGGGCGAGCCAGCCAAGCATGCGAGTTCGGATGTCGCCACGCTGGGGTTTGCCGACGCGATCGCCGAGCAGCGCAAGCCAGTGCGCTTCGTGGCGGGCCTCTGCTTCGGCGAGCGCGAGCAGAATCTCGCGATCCTCACCCGTGCGGCGACCGGCGAGGTCGCGATAAACAGAGGCCTCAGCACGCTCGTCGGCGAGAAAGCGGCGCCACTTGCGCAGCGTCTTCGCCGAGGGCTGGCTCATGCCGAGTACCGCACGCCCCAGCGCACAACCCACGAGTCACCGGGCTCGACCCAGTGCAGCCCGCGGCCGGAGTTGAAGGCGTCGGGCGCCGCCGTCATCGGCTCGATCGCGACGGCGTGCCGCTGGCCACCGATACCGGGGAAGTTGCGCGGCGTGTACACCTGCACAAACCGGAAGTTCTCGTCTTGCCACACCTCGACGGCACGACCGTCGGGCGCTGTGAGCACGCTCGTTGTTGTTCCCGCGGGCAGCTCGCCAAGTGTGACGTTGAGGTCGATGTCGCCGAGAGCTTTTCCGTCGCGAAGGTCGAAGTCGCCGTCAACGGGATGCTCCGTCGTCGGCAACAGCTTCTCGTCGAGCTCGAAACGTGTGCCGGCCGCAATGCGCAGATCGAGTGCGGCAGTCGGAACGTCGCCGATGCGAAAGTACGGGTGCGCACCAACGGCGACCGGCGCCTTCGACGAGCCGACGTTGGTGATCGTGTGCGCGACATCCATGCCGGTCTCGGTGAGTTCGTAGTGCACGCTCGTGTCGAGCAAAAACGGGTAACCGTGCTGCGGGTGCACCGTTGCGCCGAGCGTTATCGCCGACTCGGTCTGGCCGATGACCTCGTACGCGGTGTTGCGCAGAAGCCCGTGCGTCGCCTGCTTGTAGCCGGGGTCGGTCAGGTCGAGTTGCTGCTTGGCGCCATTGAGAGTCCAGACACCGTCGCGGATGCGGTTCGGCCAGGGCACAAGAACGATCCCGCAGCCCATGGGCGGGGTGGATGACGCGGCAAACGGTTCGGCAATCTCAACTCCCCCGACCCGGAGCTCGCGGATTCCCGCCGCGAGTTGCGTGATTGTCGCCTCGACGTTGCCGAGACGGAGGGAGTACTGCTGGCCGGTGGGAGCGCGCATGGGACCAGTTTAATCGGGCGGATCTCGGCTGCGCTCGATCTGGTCTCGATACGGCGCTGGCGCGCCTACTCGACCACCGGTGTTTGAGTAGGCGGTGGTCGAGCTTGTCGAGACCGGGCCGACCACCGCTGGTCGAGCTTGTCGAGACCGGGCCGAGCGAAGCCGAGGCAGCAGCGACAACCACCGGCGCACGCTGCCGTTTCTCAGGACGGCAGCGGATGCGTCCTGACTAACGGGAGTGCACACAAAAGGAAGACGCCCGGCCGACCGCGGGAGCGAAAGCCGAGAAGAGCGTTACGACGCCGACCGCTCCACGAGCCGCGCGATCGCCGCGAGCGGAATGCCGAGCCAGTCGGGCCGATTGCGCGACTCGTACACGGCCTCGTAAACGGCTTTGTCGATCTCGAAGGCGTCGAGAAGTGCGCGATCGGCGCGCAGGTCAACGCCCGTGCCCGAGATGTAGCCGTCGAGAAAGGCGTTGCGCCCGGCCGATGACCACTGTCGAGCGTCGATGGCAGGCTCGCCGTGTGCGAGGGCGCCGGCAACGTAATCAAACGAGCGAAGCATTCCGGCGACGTCGCGCAGAGGAACATCGGCACGCGAACGCTCGACCATGGGCCGAAGTGGCTCACCCTCGAAGTCGAGAAGCACCCAGCCGCGGTCGTTCGCGTCAAGCACCTGTCCGAGGTGATAGTCGCCGTGAATGCGCTGCAGCAGTGGCCAGTTGTGCGACTCGATTGCGTCGTAGAGAGCGTGAATGCGAGCGGCGTGCTCTCCGACAGCGGGAACCTCGGCGGCCGCGAGGTCGAGCCGCGCACGCATGCTCGCCGTCGAGTCGGTGATCTCGAGCTCGCCAGCTTCGACGGTGGGCATCGCTGTCGCGAGCGTCGCGTGAACCTCTGCGGTTGCGACACCGAGGTCGAAGGCGCGGGCAGTGAAATCTTCAGACGCCGCTGCCGCGACAAGCGCAACGCGCCACGCATCTTCGAGCCCGGGCAGAAACTCCTGCACAAAAGCGAGGTGCCCCGTTGCGTAGCCATCGCCGCGACCGGGGTCGGGCCAGGTGGCCGTGATGAAGCCAAACGAGGCCGGCACCCGACGCGAACCCGCCTCGGTGAGCGCGGCTTGCGTCGTGACATCCGGGTTCTCTCCGTGGTGAAGCACACGAAAAACCTTGGCGATGACCGCGGGAACAGCGGCGCCCTCAACTTCACAGATGATCGAGGTGTTCGACTGCTCTCCACTCAAAACACGCGAATGGATGACGCGGCCGGGGCTCGCGAGCGATTCACCTTGCGCGCTGGCCCCCTGCCCGACGATCGGCGCACGTTCAGCGATGGCGCGAAGCAGCGCGGTCGCGAAGTACGGGTCGTGCGGGGCGTCGTACAGCCACTCGTCGCCCACCGTGCCGATGAGGGCGTGTTGCAGTTCGGGCGCCGGAGAGGAGTGCGCGACGACGGGCACCTGGTACAAAACTGGTTCGAGCGGTCCCTCGTCGATGACGAAGTATGTTGTGATGCCGGAATCACCCTGACGCGACTCGAGGGTGGCGATGATTCGCAGTCGCGGCGTTACGCCTTTGGCTGCGTACCAACGTTGCAACGGCATCCACGCGGACAGTGTGGAGGCTACATCGCTCATTCCCGCACTGTACCAACGGGGCCCGTGATTGTGGCGGGACTTGTGAGTTAGCTGGGCGTCAGCTGTCTGCGAGCAGCACGGTGAGTCCGGTCGCCCGCAAACGTGCAATGACGTCGGCCGGGGCGTCACCCGCGGTGATGAGGGCGTCGAAGTCGGCGGTCGGCCCGACACTTCCGAGCCGGGTGCGCCCGAGCTTTGACGAGTCGGCGATGAGCACCGCCCGCTCGGCAGACAGCACCATGCGGCGCTTCACTTCGGCCTCGGGCAAGTTCACGTTTGTCACGCCACGATCGGGGTCGACCCCGTTGCAACCGATGAACGCCAGATCGACGTTGAGCGTCTCGAGAAACTGCGATGCGAAGGGGTTGACGAGCGAATGCTGAAGCGGGCGCAGGGTTCCTCCCGTGACAACGACCGTGAAGCGCGGCATCGCCGCCTCGAGTGCGAGAGCGATCGTGAGCCCGTTCGTCACGACGAGCACGTCGTCGAGGTCGCGGCGATCGACGAGCGCGTGGGCAACGGCGAGCGCGGTTGTTCCGACGTCGAGCAGCACACTTTGCCCAGAGCTGACGAGACCAGCGGCACGCCTGCCAATCGCACGCTTGGCCGAGGCCTCCTGCTCGAGCGAGGTCTCGAAGCTCGACTCGCTCGCGCCCTGCGACTGAGGCATCGCGCCGCCGTGCACCCTGATGAGCGAACCGGCCGACTCGAGCGCTGCGAGATCGGAGCGCACCGTGACGACGCTGACACCGAGTTCGAGTGCGGCGTCGGCAACCCTGAGAAAGCCGCGCTCCGTGACGGCCCGGAGTATTTGGTCGCGCCGTACGGCGGCGGGGGCTGCGTCATCCATTTGCGAAAGCTTTCGTATTCGTAAGTGCTGTTTTCGTTATCGTAATGCCATGCCCATTACGAAGCATCCGACGACGCTCGCCGACGGTCGCGAGCTCATCTACTACGACGACCCCGACACAACGCTCAGCGGAGAGCGCGCCGTTGACGCCCGCGCTCTCGACCCTCGCCCCGACACCGCGGTCATGCGGCAGGACGTGCTCACCGGCGAGTGGATCTCGATCGCTGCCGCGCGCCAGAATCGCGCCTTTCTTCCGCCCGCCGACCAAGACCCGCTCGCGCCCACAACACCGAACAACCCGTCGGAGGTTCCGAGCAACTACGACGTTGCCGTCTTCGAGAACCGCTCGCCATCGTTTGGCCCAGCCCTTGGCGAACTCGACCTGTCGGGCATCGGCTTCGGGCGCACGGCTCCGTCGATCGGCCGTTGCGAGGTCGTCTGCTTCAGCCCCGACCACGAGGGCTCGTTTGGTTCGCAGACCGAGACTCGCGCGCGAACGATCATCGAGGCGTGGGCCGACCGCACGGCTTTTCTGAGCGCTCTGCCCGGAGTCGAACAGGTATTTCCGTTCGAGAACCGCGGCGAAGCAATTGGCGTCACTCTTCTTCACCCGCACGGGCAGATCTACTCGTACCCATACGTGACGCCGCGCACGCAGCGACTCGTCGAGTCGGTGAAGGCGATTCCGACGCTGTTCGACGACATCCTCGAGAGCGAACGCGCCAGCGAGCGCGTTGTGCTCAGCGGCACGCACTGGACGGCTTTTGTTCCGTTCGCCGCGCGCTGGCCGATCGAGGTACACATGCTGCCCCATCGCCAGATTCCCGACTTCGCTGCGACCAACGACGAAGAGCGTGACGAACTCGCCGGGCTCTACCTGAAATTATTGCGGGGCATCGACGCGTTGTACTCAACGCCGACGCCGTACATCGCGGCGTGGCATCAGGCACCGGTGAACGTCGCTCGCGACGAGATCCGGCTCATGCTGCAACTCACATCACCGCGGCGCGCAGAGTCCAAGCTCAAGTACCTCGCCGGATCCGAAGCGGCGATGGGCGCCTGGATCGGCGACGTCACACCCGAAGCATCAGCAGCATTTATTAGAGAAGGCATCAACCGCGCATGAGCGACATTCGAGACGATGTTCAGTACGACTTCGAGCAGCTCTTCGGCTACGCGCCGCAGGGGGTCTGGTCGGCTCCCGGCCGGGTGAACCTGATCGGCGAGCACACCGATTACAACGAGGGTTTTGTTCTTCCTTTCGCAATCAACCGCCGCACGGTGCTCGCTCTCGGCACACGTGACGACCGCGCGATTCGCGTCGCCTCATCGTTCGCCGACGAGGTTGCCGAGATCGCCATCGCAGACCTCGCCCCCGACGCTCTCGGCGGCTGGTCGGCCTACGTGCTCGGCGTCGCATGGGCGCTCGGCCAGCACGGCGCAGATCTCGCGGCAGTTCCCGGTGTCGACCTCTACATCGACTCGGTCATTCCGGTGGGTGCCGGCCTCTCGTCGAGCGCCGCCCTCGAGAGCTCGGTCGCCGTCGCGCTCAACGACGTCTGGCAGCTTGGCTTCGATCGCCCGACCCTCGCGAAGGTGGGGCAGCTCGCCGAGAACAAGGCTGTCGGCGCCCCGACCGGAATTATGGACCAGTCCGCCTCCCTGCTCGGCAAAGCCGACGGCGCAGTCTTCCTCGACTGCCGCAGCCTCGAGTCCGAGGTCATCGATCTCGGGTTCGCCGCGGCAGGACTTGAGCTCGTCATCATCGACACCGGCGTCTCGCACGACCATGCGACGGGTGGCTACGCCGACCGTCGCTCCTCGTGCGAGAAGGGCGCGGCAGCGCTCGGTGTCTCGTCGCTGCGCGACGTCTCGGTCGATGACCTCGCACGTGCGCGCGAGATTCTCGACGACGAGACCTTTCGCCGCGTGCGTCACATCGTGACAGAGAACCAGCGCGTGCTCGACACCGTGCGAGCGCTGCGTGACGAGGGCCCGACAGCAATCGGCGAGCTGTTGGATGCCTCGCACATCTCCATGCGTGACGACTTCGAGATCTCGGTACCGGAGCTCGACCTCGCGGTCGAAACGGCCCAGGCCAACGGCGCCCTTGGAGCACGCATGACGGGCGGCGGCTTCGGCGGATCGGCGATCGCGCTCATCCCCTCTGGAAGCGTCTCGCGCCTTCAGGTCGCGATCGACGGAGCGTTCGCCGAGCACGGTTTCGGCCAGCCCGTGACCTTTGTTGTGTCGGCCTCTGACGGGGCGATGCGCGACGTCTAACCGTCGCGGTTCGGCCGCTTAACGGCGCGATTGACGCCAATTCGACCAGATGTTGCGCTGCTCGTCGGTGATTCCGCCACTCATCGAACCGAACGGCAGATCGGGGCGCAGGTCTTTGAGAACGTCAAAGGCATCAAAGCCCACCGAGAAGTGCTTGAGTGTCGGCGTTCTCGCAAAGCCCTCGACCCCCGAGTAATGCTTCGGCGGCAACTGCACCTCCTCGATCTTCGGCAACTGGGCGATGCTCGCGACGCACACCACTTCGGTCGCCTGTTCGTAGCGATTGACGACAAGCGCCGTGAGTTTCGGAAGCGCCGACACAAAGTCGAAGCTCGAGATCGCTCCCTGGTCGATTGTGAGGTGCTTGAGCCTGGCGACCGCAGACCAGGCGAGGTCGTCGACGAGCCCGTTGATGTTGCCCGCCGACAGGTGCAGCTTGACGAGCGATCGGTAGCCCACGAGCTGCGCAAACTGTTCAGAACTGTGAAGGTCGATGCTGAGCTCGCGCAGCTTGAGGCACCGCGCGAGCGGCCCGAGGTCGTAGGCAACCGGGCCGAGTCGCAGCGTCGCGAGACCGGCAACTCGCGTCAGTGGCTCGAGGTGCCCCGGAGTCGGCACAGCGCCCGAGGGTAGTGCCCCGGTGTAGTCGCGCAGGTTCGGAAACCGCTCGATGCCCTCGTTCGACAGCGTCGACACGTAGAGCTGGCGAACGTCAGGCAATAGCGGAAGGTCGTGCAGCGAGTCGAGCACCCGCGTGTGGATGATGACCTCGCGCAGGTTCGTGCATCGCGCGAGCGGAGCAAGATTGGCAACCGGCACCGGGCTCCTGGAGTTCGCGAATGCGTAGAACTTCGTCTTGCGCGTGAAGTCGGCAACCCCCTTCGCGTTGACGAGGTACGCCTGCCAGGCGGCGTCGAGTGTTGCAAACCACTCCTCATCACTCAGTTGGATGTCGCCTGACGCCTCGCTCACAAAGTTCGAGTAGTCGGGCCACCCGCTCTGCGCATCATCGATGCCCCAGTACGGCTCGTCGTCATCGTCTGAGACTCGCGCGCGACCAGCGACGGCGAGCTCAACGATGCGCTCGAGAAAGTCGATGAGGCTCGGGCCATAGGCGAAAAGGTCGGTCTCATCGCGACCGAAGTTGATGACCTGCCCCGCGATTCCGTTCGGGCCGGGGGCGGTGTCGACCGCGAGGTTGTTGCCGCCGCCATCGCGCGTGGACGGAAACCAGCCGACGTGTGTGTAGGCCTCGGCGACCGCTCCCAGCGGCACCGACGAGTAGTTGCTGTCGTACGCCGAGGTCTCGAACTGGCGCCACGTGCGCCACTCGGCGAGCGCTTGGTCGAGTGACAGGAATGGCAGGCCGCCGAACAGACCGTGCGCGTCGCCCGACTGGCCGTTGTGCAACCGGTACAGCGCGCGGAGCTCAGGCGGCAGGGCGTAGCCGAGAGCGGCCTCCGCGACATCCAATTCGGAATCGGTGGCCGGCGGCGCGAGCTTGAAATGAAGCGCGGGTACAGCACCCTGGAGGGCGGCGATCGCAGCCGCAAAACGTGAGGGAAGATCGACGGGCATGCGAAACAGATTACTGCTCCGGTACCACAGCTGTCGCAACGCCACCGGTGAGATGAACAAGTTCGTCGAAGGTCGTCGGAAAAACCGTGTGCGCGTGACCGGCCGCGGCCCAGATCTGCGGGTAGTCGGCGAGCGCCGTGTCGATCCAGGTGCGCAGCGGAGCGGGGTGACCGACGGGAGCCACTCCCCCGATCACTTGACCGGTTGCGTTCTTGACGAGGGCGGCGTCGGCGCGGCCGAGCGTGCCGCCGATCTGCTCGCCGAGCCAGGTCGTGTCAACGCGGTGCGCTCCGCTCGTCATAACAAGCACCGGCTCGCCGTCGAGCACAAAGATCAGGGAGTTGGCGATCGCCCCGACGTCGATGCCGAGCGCCTCGGCGGCGGCAGCGGCAGTGGGCGCCGAGTCGTCGAGCCAGCGCACCTCGCCGGTCGCTCCTACGGCACGCAGGGCTTCGGTGACGCGGGCGACGGCGGGGTGTTCGGGCATGGGAATCAGATTAGTGGGATCTCGGCTGCGCTCGATCTGATCTCGACAAGCTCAATCACCGGTGGCGTCTCGATCTGATCTCGACAGGCTCGATCAGCGGTTGGGCTCGATCACCGGGCCGTCTCGAAGTAGAGGTGATGGTGCAGCGAGCAGCCGGGATTGAATCCGGCACCGCAGCTCGGGCACGCGTCGACCGCAAGGTAGCGCGTGACCGTCATCTCGGTGTCGCAGACTCCGCAGAGAACTGCCGGTTCGTCGAACCGTGCAAGCGGCCACACCGCTGGCTCGTGCCCCGCCGCGGTGTGACAGTCAAAACACGGGTAGTACTCTTTGCAGCACGCGAAACGCATGGCGACGACATCCAGTTCACCCGACCAATGGATGCAACGGGTCTGGTCGTCGACGACGGCTCCGAGTATCGAGGTCACAGCTTCTCTGCGGCCTCGACGACGTTGTGGAGAAGCATTGCGCGCGTCATTGGTCCGACTCCACCGGGAACCGGCGAGAGGTGGCCGGCGACCTCGGCGACACCGGGGTCGACGTCGCCGACGAGGCGCGCCTTGCCGGTCTCGGAGTTCACAACACGCGTGATGCCAACGTCGAGAACGGCTGCACCGGGCTTGACCCAGTCGGGCTTGATGAGCCCGGCGACGCCCACGGCCGCGATGACGATGTCGGCACGCTTGACCTCGGCCTCGAGGTCACGGGTGCGGGAGTGCGTGAGGGTGACAGTCGCGTCGAGGCCCTTGCGCGTGAGCAGCAGGCCGAGGGGGCGGCCGACAGTGAGTCCGCGGCCGACGACAACGACGTGTGCACCAGAGATCTCGACACCGTAGCGCTCGAGCATCTCGACGATGCCCGCCGGTGTGCACGGAAGGGGCGAGTGCATCGGGGTGTTGACGCCCAAGACAAGCTTGCCGAGGTTCATCGGGTGCAGGCCGTCGGCATCTTTCGCCGGGTGCATCAGCTCGAGCATCGCGTTCTCGTCGAGGCCCGCCGGCAGCGGCAGCTGGATGATGTAGCCCGTGACCGCGGGGTTGTCGTTGAGCTCTTCGATCGCTGCGCGAACCTCGCCCTCTGTCGCGTCAGCGGGCAGGTCGACGCGGATCGACTCGATGCCCACCTCGGCGCAATCGCGGTGCTTGCCCGCGACGTACGAGATCGAGCCGGGGTCTGAGCCCACTAGCAGGGTTCCGAGCCCGGGGGTGATGCCACGTGCCTTGAGCGCTGTGATGCGCTCGCGAAGCTCGTCTTTGACGGCCGTGGCGGTTGCGACGCCATCGAGTTTTACTGCGGTCATTTTCAACACTTCCTTGGTGGTTGAGTGGGCGCGCCAGCGCCGTATCGAAACCTCACGAGGGTTTCGATACGGCCGCGGGCGGCCTACTCAACCAGCGAGTTTTGTAGGGGAAAAATTATTTCCAGCTACCCGGGCTTTCGAGCCCCGGGTACAGCGGGAAGCCGTCGGTGAGCTTGAGCACACGCGCACGGAGAGCCGCGACATCCGGAGTGGGCTTGAGAGCAGTTGCGATGATGTCGGCAACCTCGGTGAACTCCTCGTCGCCGAAGCCACGGGTGGCGAGCGCGGGGGTTCCGATGCGAACACCGCTCGGGGTCATTGGCGGGCGGGGGTCGAACGGAACAGCGTTGCGGTTCACCGTGATGCCGACCGAGTGAAGGATGTCTTCGGCGTCCTGGCCGTGGATCGCCGCGTTGCGCAGGTCGACGAGCACGAGGTGCACGTCGGTGCCACCGGTGAGAACGTCGATGCCCGCCTCAACCGCGTCGGGCTGCGTCAGGCGGTCGGCGAGAATCTGTGCGCCGCGGATCGTGCGCTCCTGGCGGTCTTTGAACTCTGGCTCGGCCGCGAGCTTGAACGCCGTCGCCTTTGCGGCGATGACGTGCATCAGGGGTCCACCCTGCTGGCCGGGGAACACGTTCGAGTTGATCTTCTTCTGAAGCTCGAGGTCGTTGGTGAGGATGAAGCCAGAGCGGGGTCCGCCGATGGTCTTGTGCACTGTCGACGACGTGACGTGAGCGTGAGGAACGGGGTTCGGGTGTAGGCCAGCCGCGACGAGTCCGGCGAAGTGTGCCATGTCGACCCAGAGCTTTGCGCCGACCTCGTCGGCGATGGCGCGGAAGGCGGCGAAGTCGAGCTGGCGCGGGTAGGCGCTCCAACCGGCGATGAGCACGTCGGGGCGCACCTCGAGGGCCTTCTCGCGAACGACGTCCATGTCGACGAGGTAGCTCGAGGGGTCAACACCGTAGGCGTGCGCCTCGTAGAGCTTGCCCGAGAAGTTGAGCTTCATGCCGTGTGTGAGGTGACCGCCATGAGCGAGCTCGAGGCCGAGGATCTTGTCGCCGGGCTGCGCGATTGCCGAGAGCACCGCGGCGTTGGCAGATGCGCCGGAGTGCGGCTGAACGTTTGCGTAGGCGGCACCGAAGAGGCTCTTGGCGCGCGAGATGGCGAGCGACTCCGCGACATCCACAAATTCACAACCGCCGTAGTAACGACGACCCGGGTATCCCTCGGCGTACTTGTTTGTCAGAACGGAACCCTGCGACTCGAGAACGGCGCGAGGAACGAAGTTCTCGCTCGCGATCATCTCGAGGGTGCCGCGCTGGCGACCGAGTTCTTGCTCGAGTACAGCGGCGATCTCGGGATCGACCTCTGACAAGGGGGAATTGAAGGTGGAAGACACTGGCAGCTCCTAGACACTCAGACGGATAGAACAAAGGTATCCGGTTGGCCCAGGCGTACGGCCAAATCGTGTGGTGCGAAAGCACCGTAATCGCTCCCCGGTGGTTGCCCACCTCAACGCCAGTTGCGACGAGCTAAGTGTAGCGCGTACCTCTGTCTCTATCGTTTGATGGGTATTGCTGGCAGTATTGACGCACAGTTAGTTAACCCTCTTTACAAAAGCGAGTTGTTGTGACGACGATCATCCCCGCCCCGGTATTTCTCGAGCGCGGTTCGGGCACGTTTCGGCCTACCTCCGTTCGCGGACCACTCGCGGGCTATGCGGGTGAGACACTCGGGCTGACCGTCAGCGGCGAGGCGGATGTCACGCTGACGCTCGCGGGGGCACCCGGCGAGGGCTACACGCTCGAGATTTCGGCAGAAGGCATCCAAGCAACTGCTGGGTCAGCCGCCGGCCTCTTTTACGCGGTGCAAACCCTGCGGCAGCTCGAGAACAACGGTGAGTACCCTCACGTTCGCATCGGCGACGAGCCGCGCTTCGCCTACCGAGGAGCGATGTTGGATGTCGCGCGCCACTTCTTCGGCGTCGCCGACGTCAAGCGCTACATCGACGACATCGCGGCGCTCAAGATCAACCACCTGCACCTTCACCTCACCGACGACCAGGGCTGGCGCATCGAGATTCTTTCGTGGCCGAACCTCACCGCGCACGGCAGCACAACCTCTGTCAACGGCGACGGCGGCGGGTTCTACACGCAGGCCGACTACAGCGACATCGTCGAGTACGCGGCCTCGCGCTTTATAACGATCGTGCCCGAGATCGACCTGCCCGGTCACACGAACGCCGCTCTCGCGTCATACCCGGAGCTCACGCCCGACGGCGTCGCGCTCGAACTCTACGAGGGCATCGAAGTCGGATTCTCGACCCTGACGATCGGCAGCGAGCGCACCTACGACTTCGTGCGCGACGTGCTCACCGAGGTCGCCGATCTCACGCCCGGGCCGTTTCTGCACGTCGGCGGCGACGAGTCGCTCTCGACGACCGCAGACGACTTTCTGACCTTCGCCAGGCGACTCGGCGAGATCGGTGCCGCGACCGGCAAGACCCTCATCGGCTGGCACGAACTCGGCAAGAGCGCCGAGCTTCCGGTGGGAACGATCGGTCAGTACTGGGGCTTCACAGTGCCGGAGGGCGACTCCGCCGCCGAGGCCGCAACGTTTGTCGCACGCGGCGGGCAGGTGATCATGTCGCCCGCCGATGTCGCGTATCTCGACATGAAGTACGCGACATCCACCCCGCTTGGGCTTGTTTGGGCGAAGGGTCCGACCAGCATCGTCGATGCAGCGACGTGGGAGCCGACCGAGATTCTGCCGGGCATTGGCGAGGCGCAGATTCTTGGAGTCGAGGCGCCGCTCTGGACAGAGACGCTCGCGACGGTTGACGACCTCGAGGTCATGGCTTTTCCGAGGCTCGCGGCTATCGCACAGATCGCTTGGTCGCAGCAGGGCACTGCTCACGATCCGGCTGCGCTCGAGACGTTCGGTGAGCGCCTCGACGCCTGGGGCGTGAACCGCTTCAGGGGATAGAGCGGCGCCACGCTCAGGCGAGTCGTCGGGCGCGAGCGACGCGGAGCGCGTCGAAGACCAGGAAGACGACAACACCCGCGAAGAGGAACGCGATCTGCACGAGCGGGAGCGAACCGATTCCGATGCCCTCGAGCAGCAGGCCGCCGATAAGCGCGCCGGCACCGATACCGATGTTGAAAGCGGTGGTCTGCAGCGCGGCTGCAAGGTCACGCATTCTGAACGACGCCGTGTGCAGCATGCGCGTCTGCAGCATCGCGGGCAGACCGCCGAAGCTCACGCCCCAGACGATGAACGCGACAACGATCGCGATCGTGTTGTTCGAGATGACGGCGAGGGCAAACACCGAAATCATCACAAGAATTGTCGCGCCGATGAGTCCGCGTCGCGGGTAGCGGTCGGTCACAAGTCCGGCGAGAACGAGGCCGATTGCGCCGGCGCCGCCGAAGAGGAAGAGCATAAACGGCACAACGTCGGGGTCGAATCCGCCGACCTGGATGAGCCACGGCGCTATGTACGTCGAGTAGAGATTCTGGCCGGTGAGCATCAGCAGGATGACAACGCACAGCACGATGACCGCGCCGAGGCTCTTGTCTTTGTAGAGCGGAAGAGGAATCTCGCCGGTCTTGAGCGGTACGTGGTGGTCGACCGCGGGCAGGAAGCGGATGACGACAACAGCAAGAATCACCACGACGACGGCGATGATAAGAAAAGCGGCCCGCCAAGTGAGGGCGTGACCGAGGGCCGTGCCAACGGGAACACCGAGCACAAACGCCGCTGAGCCACCGCCCGCAGTGATCGCGACAGCGCGGCCGAGCTGATGCTTCGGCACAAGGTGCGCGGAATAAGCGGCAACGACTGCCCAGAACAGACCGTGCGCGAGGCCACCGAGAATGCGCGCGCCGACGAGAATCTCGTACGTGGGCGCGGCAGCCGCAAGCGTGTTCGCGAGCGCGATGACAAGGAGAACAACCACGACGAGCGATTTGCGCGAGTACTTGCGGGTAAGGGCCGCGAGCGGTGTCGTCGCAACGACAACGGTCGCGGCGAAGATCGTCACGAGGTAGCCGACTGTCGAGAGGCTCACGTCGAGTTCTGCCGCCATTTCGGGCAGCAGGCCGGTCGGGAGAAATTCACTTGTGACCGAGACGAAGATTGCGCCGGCGAGAGTAAGGAGTCCCACCCAGGGGAACGGTGGTGGGGTATCCGTGTTCGACATCGATCCAGCGTAGCTGCCGCCCACTACTCTGGAATCGTGTCGGAGACCTCAACCCACTGGATCATTACCCTCGTCTGCGAAGACCGGCCCGGAATCGTTCACGCGACGAGCGGGGCGATCGTGCAGGCCGGCGGAAACATCACCGAGTCGCAGCAGTTCTCGAGTGACGACACCGGGCACTTCTTTATGCGCCTTCAGGTCGAGTCGTCGGCCGACCGCGAGACCTTCGAAGCAGCGCTCGCGCCCGTGATCGCGACCTACGACATGGAGTGGACCCTCGACATCGTCGGCCGCCCGCTGCGCACGCTTGTGCTCGTGTCGAAAGCGGGCCACTGCCTCAACGACCTTCTCTACCGCCAGCGCGCGGGTCAGCTCACCGTCGACGTTCCCCTCGTGCTCAGCAACCACGGTGACCTCGGCTCGCTGGCCGACTTCTACGATGTGCCGTTCGAGCACCACCCCGTCACCTCGCCCGGCCAGAAGCTCGCCTTCGAAGAGCGTGTACTCGAGGTCGTCGAAGAACACGACATCGAGCTCGTTGTTCTCGCGCGCTACATGCAGATTCTGTCGCCCGAGCTGTGCGCGGCTCTCGCGGGCAAGATCATCAACATTCACCACTCGTTCTTGCCCGGCTTCAAGGGTGCGAATCCCTATAAGCAGGCTCACGCTCGCGGCGTCAAGCTCATCGGTGCGACCGCCCACTTCGTTACGAGCGACCTCGACGAGGGCCCGATCATCGAGCAGAACGTTGTGCGCGTCGACCACTCACGCACGCCCGGCGAGCTCGTCGCGATCGGCCAGGACGAAGAGAGCCGCACGCTGACCCAGGCGGTCAAGTGGTTCTCTGAAGATCGCGTACTTCTCGACAGCGCACGCACAATCATCTTCAAGTAGCCCGCTCGTCGCTACGCTGAGCCTGTGACCACGCTTTTCAGTAACGCCCGCAAACTCGACGCCGATGGGATTGTCGAGGGCTTCTGGATGCTCGCCGACGGTGACACCATCGCGGCAACCGGAACGGGCGAAGCACCGGATGCCACGACTCGCGTCGACGTTGACGGCGCGTGGCTCGTTCCCGGCTTCATCGACCTGCACGCGCACGGCGGTGGCGGTCACAGCTACGACAACGGCACAGACGAGATGCTCGCGGGCATCGCCGTTCACCGCGCGCACGGAACGACCCGCTCGGTCGTCAGCCTCGTCGCCAACCCGCTCGCCTCGCTGCGCACGAGCATCGCCGAGATCGCCGAGCTCGCAGCTGTTGACCCGCTCATTCTCGGTTCGCACCTCGAGGGCCCCTTTCTCTCCCAGCCTCGACGCGGAGCCCACAACGCGCAGTTTCTGCGCGAGCCGCAGCTGACAGACATCGATGAACTCGTGGATGCCGCGCGCGGAACCCTGCGCCAGGTGACGCTCGCCCCCGAACTGCCCGGAGCGCTTGACGCCATCGCATCGTTCGTCGGGTCTGGGGTCAGGGTCGCTGTCGGCCACACCGAGGCGACCTTCGAGCTTGCCCGCGAGGCGTTCGATGCGGGAGCCACGATTCTCACGCACGCCTTCAACGCGATGCCAGGCATCCACCACCGCGCTCCCGGTCCGGTCATCGCCGCCTTCGAAGACGAGCGCATCACCATCGAACTCATTCTCGACGGACACCACGTGCACCCGGATGTCGCGGCACTCGCCTTCACGTCGGCCCCTGGTCGCATCGCGCTTGTGACCGACGCGATGGCTGCCGCTGGCTCACACGACGGCGACTACTCCCTCGGCTCACTCACGGTCTCGGTGCGCGACGGCATTGCCATGCTGCGCGGAACGACAACCATCGCCGGCTCGACCCTCACTCAGGATGCAGCGCTGCGCGTGGCGATCAACCGTTCACGCATCGACCCTCGGATCGCCGTCGAGGCGCTCACGCGTACCCCAGCGCGGGCGATCGGCATGCACGACCGGTTCGGCATGCTGGCTGCTGGCTTCGCGGCCGACGCGGTTGTGCTCGACGCCGCGTGGCAGGTGCAGCAGGTCTGGGCGGCTGGTGCGCGCGTCACGCCCGTTCTCGCCGGTTGAGTATCAGTCGTTGGTTGAGTAGCAGTCGTTGGCTGAGTAGCAGTCGTTGGTTGAGTAGCGAGCGCCAGCGAGCGTATCTGTCGTTGGTTGAGTAGCGAGCGCCAGCGAGCGTATCGAAACCCGCAACAGAGTCGCTGATCGAGCGAAGTCGAGATCAGGCCGAGCGCAGCCGAGGCTTCGCCGGGGGCATCCCGCAAATCTCGACTTCGCTCGATCTGGTCTCGACAAGCTCGACCACCGGGTTTCGATACGGCCGCGGGCGGCCTACTCAACCAGCGAGGGGCGTTAGAAGCGCTCCCAATCGAAACGGTTCTCCCACGCGTAGCGGTAGTAGTCGGCGTGCGCGAGTTCGGCGGCGGCCTCCTCGTCGACGATGACCGTGACCCGCGGGTGCAGCTGCACAACGGATCCGGGAGTAGCCGCAGACACCGCACCCTCGAGCGCCGCCGCGACAGCGGGAGCCTTCGCCGCACCGAACGCGAGAAGCACGAGATGCCGCGCCCGCAGAATCGTTCCGAGGCCCTGAGTGATGCAGTGGCGCGGCACGTCGTCAACCGAGGGGAAGAACCGCGCGTTGTCGAGACGAGTCTGCTGCGTGAGGGTCTTGACGCGCGTGAGCGATGCGAGTGAGGAACCTGGCTCGTTGAATCCGATGTGACCCGTGCGGCCGATGCCGAGAATCTGCAGATCGATGCCGCCGGCCGCAACCAGCGCCTGTTCGTACCGTTCGCCAGCACCACGTGCGGGGCCATCATCGCCGGGCACGCGCACGAGTGACGGGGTCAGCCCGAGCGGCTCGACAACTTCGCGGTCGATGACCGCTCGATAGCTCTCGGGGTGCCCGACCGGCAGCCCCACATACTCGTCGAGCGCGAAGCCGCGCACGCGCGACAGGTCGAGCCCGTGAGCGGCGAGCGCTGTCCAGGTCGTGAGCGGTGTCGACCCGGTCGCGAGCCCGAGCACGGCATCGGGCCGATCGGCGACCAGCGCGGCGATCGCAGAAGCCGCGATCTCGCCGGCCTCGAGCGCCGAGGGAACAATAACAACTTCGGCCATCAGCGACCTCCCAAATATGCGGCACCGAGCGCGGCAACCGGCGAGCCCTCGGGCAGAAGCCGAACACGCGATGGCAGGTCGAGCGAGGCGATGAACGGAGAGTTAGCCGCCCACCCGTCAAAGATCTCGTCGACGCCACCGAGCAGCCGCGGGCCGAGGCGGCTGATCCCACCGCCGATCACAACGAGGTCGACGTCGACGGTCAAAACAAGAATCCGAATGGATGTCGCGACACTCTCGAACAGGCGCCGCCTGATGTCGAGCGCTCGCGTGTCACCAGAGTCCGCAGCATCCAACACCGCAGTCACAGAGTTGCTCTCACCGGTTCCCCACTGCCGAGCAATGCCAGAGCCGGAGGCCATAACCTCGAGTCCCCCGGGTTGCCCGTCGAGATCGAGGGGGCCGCTCGGGTCGACGAGGATGTGCCCGATCTCGCCGGCAGCTCCGCGCGAACCGCGCCACAGCGAGCCGCCGAGCACAAGGCCTGCCGCGAGCCCGGTGCCAAGGTTGAGGTAGCCCATCGACGCCGTCGCGGGCAGCTCGAGCAGGTGAAACGCCCCGAGCGCCGCCGCGTTGACGTCGTTCTCGACCCGCACCGGAACCGTCACGGCGAGAGCTCGCGTCAACTCGGCGCCAAGGTCGAGCGACTCGACCCCGAGGTTGAGAGCGTGCGAGACCCGACCGCGCGCCGTGTCGACGGCGCCGGGAATTCCCACACCGATCGACTCGACCTGATCAAGAGAATCGCCAGCGACCGACGTCACCGCCTGCACCGCTGTCGCAACGACCGACTCAGCGCCGAATCCGGTCGGAACCCGCAACTGGGCGACGATGTCGCCATCGGGCCCGAGCACAACCGCCTCGGTTTTTGTGCCGCCGATGTCGACGCCCACGCGCAACGCGGTCATCCCTTCACCGCCCCACTCACGAGACCCGACGTGAGCCGGCCCTGCACGATCAGGAAGAAGATGATGACAGGAACAGCAACAAGAGTGGATGCCGCCATCACCTGCCCCCAGTCGGTAGCTCTCGTGGCGCTGGCCTGAACGAATCCTCGCAGCCACAGTGGCAGCGTCTGGTTGGCCTCGCTCGGCAGCAGTACAAGGGCGACCGTGAATTCGTTCCAGGCCTGCAGAAACGCGTAGACGCCAGAAGCCACGAGCCCGGGTGCGAGCAACGGGAAGGTGATGCGCATAAACGCGCCGAACCGCGAGAGGCCATCGACCATTGCGGCTTCTTCGAGGTCGGCCGGAATTCCCGCAACAAAGCCACGCAGCATCCACACCGTAAATGGCACGACGGCAGCGATATAGATCACGCTCGGGCCAATCACCGAATCGAGAAGGCCAACACTCGCGACCATCTTGTACTGGGCGATGAAGAGTCCCTCTGCCGGAAGCATCTGCACGATGAGCACCGCAATGATGAACGACTTGCGACCCCGAAACCGGAAGCGACTGATCGCGACAGCCGCGAGAAAGGCGAACAGCAGGCAGAAGACGACAACCGTCAGGGTGATGCCAACGCTCATTCCGAGCGCCGCGTAGAACGACCCATCAGACAACGCATTTGTGAAGTTGTCGAACGAGCCGCCGAACGGAACAAACGTCGGGATAAACGACTGCAGCTGAACGTTGGGTAGAAGGGACGAGTTGACCATCCAGTAGACGGGGAACACCCAGACGATCGCGATGAGAATCGCGACGACACTCAGGATGGTCTTGATTGCGCGAGCCCTCATTGCTCGTCCTCCTTGAGCAGGCTGCGAATGTAGAACCAGCTCAGCAAAATCGTTATCGCGAGAACGAGTATCGAGACGGCCGAGGCCATGCCGAAGTCCTGCGACTTTGTGCCGAGCTTGTAGATGTAGGTGCCGAGCAGGTCGAAGTCGCTCGACTTCGAGCCGGCGTCTTGCAGCATCGTGATCTGGGTGAAAACCCGGAGATCCCAGATGATCTGCAGGAGAAAGACGATCGCGATGACCGGGCGGATCATCGGAAGGATGATTCCCCAGAACCGCTGCCAGCCGTTTGCACCGTCGAGCTGGGCGGCCTCCATAACCTCTTCTGAGACCTGGGTGAGCCCGGCGTAGGTGGAGAACGCAACAAAGGGAACCGACATCCAAATGACGATGATGCTCGCCACGATAAAGAAGGTGAGCGGGGTCTCGAGCCAGTTGAAGCGGTTCATCTCGACGCCCGGAATGAGATCGAGAAGATAGTTGATGGCGCCGCGGCGGCGGTCGAAGAGCCAGATCCAGACGGTCATTGCCGCGACGACGGGCATCGACCAGGCGAGAAGAAGTGCGATCTGCAGAGTGATGCGCGCGCCTTTGTTTACGGCGTTCATCAGCAGTGCGAAAAGCGTGCCAATCGCTAGCGTGACAACCGCTGTTGCGAGGCAGAAAAGTATGGACTTGCCGACGACGAGCCACAGCGACGGGCGCGAAGCCAGCTCGATGTAGTTGTCGAACCAGACGAACGGAGCGGGTTTGCCGAACTGCTGCTGCAGGCCGAACTCCTGCATCGAGGTGACGACCTGCCAGATGAGCGGGTAGCCCATTCCGATGGCGAGGATAGCTACGGCGGGGATCAGCAAGACGTACGGTGCGCGATTCTTGCGGCGCCTGGCGAGTGTGACAGACATAGGTCTCCCCCTTTCAGTGATGTGGTGATTGCAATGCCTGGTGGTTGAGTAGGCCCGCCAGGGCCGTATCGAAACCATCCCTCTAGGGGTTTCGATACGGCCGCATACTGGCGGAACCTGCGGTAGGCCTTGTTCACGACCGCTTCGCGCTCGTGCTACTCAACCAACGAGTGGTGTTGTTAGCCGTTGATCAGTTCGTCGATCTTGGCGTCATACTCTTCGGCGAGCGCGGGGATGTCGCCGCCGGCGTTTACCTTGCCGAAGAACTCCTCGAGCAGGCCAGCGCCTTCTACGGCAGCCCACCCCTGAGCGGCGGGCGTGAGCTTCGACTCGGCCGCGGAGGCGATGAGCGCCTGAGCGAACTGGTCGTCACCGAGTGCCGACGCGTAGTCGAGGTTTGCCGGGCCGAGGCCGTTCTCACCAAGAAGCGTCTGGTACTCCTCAGAGAAGATGATCTTCAGCAGATCCTTCGACGCCGACTGGTTCTTGCTCGCTGCCGAGATGGCAATGTTCGAGCCACCGGCGAACACGGGAGCAACGCCACCGTCTGCACCGGGCAGAACGAACGTGCCGAACACGTCGTCGTTCCAGGTAGCAATCGTCTTGGTGTCGTCGGCGGGGTCGGGAGCCAGGTCACCGATCGACCAGTGCGCCCAGCCGGGAGCGATGATCGTTGCGGCTTCCGGCTTGCCGGTTCCCTCGTTGTTGTTGATGTTGACCCACGGCGTGCTGTCGGCCTCGGTGACCGGCGCGAGCGACGAGTCGGCGAACAGAGCCTGAAGCTGCGTGAGCCCCTCGATCGTCTTCGGGTCAGAGAGCGACGACTTCCAGGTGTCGCCATCTTTCTTCGCGAGGTCTCCACCGTTGGCGAATACCCACGAGACGCCGTTGCGCCAGTCTTCTCCACCGATGTAGAAGCCCGACTGCCCGCTGGTCTTGAGGTCAGCGGCGGCCTCGTTGAACTCGGCGAGTGTCGTCGGAACTTCCTTGCCTGCAGCAGCCCAGACATCCTTACGGAAGAAGACGTAGCGAGAGCCGAAGTAGTACGGCAGAGCGAAGTTCGCACCGTCGACCTCGCCGACCTCGACGAACGAAGGAAGCAGCTTGTCGCCGCCGAGCGCTTCGTACTCGTCGCTCAGGTCGGTGAATGCGCCGGCGTTTGTGAACGTTGGCGACCAGGTGTTGCCGATCTCCACAACATCCGGGGTATTCTCGGCATCAGGCAGTGCCGTGGTGAGCTTCGCAAGGGCATCGCCCCAGGCCTGCTCCTCGATAGTGAGGGTGCCCCCGGTGGCGTCTGCGTACTCTGTCTTAAGGTAGTCGCGCAGCGCTTCCGGGGTGTCACCACCCATAAGCCACAGGGTGATGTCTTTTCCACCGGATTCTTCGGGTGTTGCGGTGGAGCACCCGGCGAGAATGAGAGCTGCAGCAGTCGCGGCTGCAAGCACTCCGATCTTTCGCTTCATTGTGTCTTCCTCTTGTTCGTTTCGACGATGCGTTCGAGCGAGCGCACCGCTGTGCAGGGCTGGGGTCAGGAGACCCCGAGTTGTCCCGAGAGAACCATCACGGCTGCGCCGCGCATCACTATGTCCTCGCCGAGAGTCGTCATCCGTACAGTCAGATCGCCGTGGAACTCGGCCATCGTGCGCGCGCGGAGTGTCTCGATGGTGGCCTCTGCAAGCACCCCATCAAGTAGTTCGGTCGGGCCGCTGAGCACAACCTCTGCGAGGTTGAGGGCGCCGACCACGGGTGCGAGGGCAATGCCGAGGCGTTGACCCGCTTCCCGAAGAATCGTGTTTTTTTCTTTTTGAGTGGATGTCGCGGCCAACGCCGCGCGCAACCGAGGTGTCGCGAGCCAGGTCTCGAGGCAGCCGCGCTTTCCGCAGGCGCACGCCGCTCCCCCGTCGGTTCCGACAACGACGTGGCCGATCTCACCGGCGGCAAAGCGGCTGCCGAAGAGCGGCGTTCCGTCGAGCAGCAGTCCGGCGCCCACACCGTGCCCGACCTTGACGAGCATCATGTCGCTGTCGGCGTCGCCAAAGGAGTGTTCGGCGAGCGCTGCGGCGTTCGCGTCGTTGCTCACGAGCACGGGAACCCCGAAGCGAGCCGCGAGAGTGTCTTGCAGAGTCTCGCCGATCCAGCCGAGGTTGGGGGCGCTGAGCACAACGCCGGCGAGGTCGACGACACCGGGCGAGCCGACGCCGATGCCGAGCACGGGGAGGGTTGCCTGCGCCACGAGCGACTGAGCGAGAGCGACGACGGTGGCCGTTGCATCCACCCCCGTTGCGCCGTCGAGCGGCAATTCGGCGCGGGCGAGAATCAGTCCGTCGAGGTCGAGAACCGCACCGCGAAAGGTCTCGGCGGCGCTCAGGTCGATGCCAATGATCTGAAACGCCTCGCGGTTGAGGTCGAGCAGGGTCGCAGGCTTGCCTGGCCGGGCGTCTTCGCGCTGGCCGGTTTCGACAACGAGCCCCTCGGTCATCAGCTCTGCGACGAGGTCAGAGATTGTGACGCGCGTGAGGCCGGTCTCGCGGGCGATGTCGGCGCGGCTCTGGCGGCCGGAACGGTAGAGCGTCTGCATCACGAGCGAGCGGTTGTGGCCGCGAGCGTGCTCCGGCAGCACCTTGGTGCTCGGGCGGAGGGCGCGACCGCGACCCGTCGCGAACGCGGCTGTTGCTCCCTGAGCGAAGGTTCCGGTCGGAGCGTTCGGTGGGTTCACCGAAGGTCCAACGGAAGAGCTTCGCTGCACTTCCGATGCAGTCATGTTTGTTAGTAAACCTTACGAACTAATTCTGCGCAAGGTTTGTTTGTACGGTTTACATACTCGTTACACGGCGAAACGAGCGGGCAATGTCGCGAGGCGGCTATGCGGAGTATGAGAGCTTTCTCAGCATCAGCTAACGGTTCTCTTAGGCAAACTCGGACATGATTGTCATGACCTTCCCCACCACCACGGAATGAGACCCTCGTGCCCCAGCTCCCCATGAAGATCGCCCTCTCGGCGGCAGCAGCCCTGACCCTCGCCGGATCCCTCGCCGCCTGCTCGAGCCCGACCGGCACCACGGATGACACGGCGGCGGGTGCGGAAGACACCGCGAGCGACGCTCCCTACACCGACGGAACTTACTCGGCCACCGGATCGTACGACTCCCCCAACGGCACAGAATCACTCGACGTGACACTCACCCTCGAGGGCGACGTCGTCACTGACGTCGAGGTTGTGGGCAACGGCGACAACCCCGACTCGAAGCGCTACCAGGCCGAGTTCATCGGCGGCATCGCCGATGTTGTCGTCGGCAAAGACATCGACGAACTCACCGTCGACCGCGTTGCTGGCTCCTCGCTCTCGAGCACCGGCTTCAAGGCAGCCGTCGCCGACATCAAGACTCAGGCAGCCGCCTAAAACGTGGAGGTTCTCGAATTCGAGGCGATCGGCACCGACTGGCGCGTCGAAACCGCAGAACCGCTGGGGGTGGATGTCGCGGCCGCCGTCGCGCACCGCATCGAGATTTTCGACCGCACCTGGTCACGCTTTCGCGCCGACTCCCTCGTCACACGCATCGCGGAGACACCCGGCACGTGGACTTTTCCGCCAGACGCCCCCGCGCTCTTCGCCCTGTACCGCGAGCTCTACGAAGCGACCGACGGTGCGGTCAATCCGCTCGTCGGTCGTTCGCTTGAGCGCCTTGGCTACGACGCCGCCTACTCGCTGCGGCCGAGCGGTGCGGCTGCTCCGGCTCCGGCCTGGGACGACGCCATCTCCTGGAACGGTGAGTCGCTCGCGACAATCGCACCCGTGGTGCTCGATGTCGGCGCGGCCGGCAAGGGGTACCTCGTCGATCTCGTTGGTGACGTGCTTCGCTCATACGGCGTTGACGACTTTGTGGTCGACGCGAGCGGTGACATCGTTCACGCCGGGGCCGGTGAGACACGCATTGCGCTCGAGCACCCACTCGATTCGTCGAAGGCCATCGGAGTTGTGGCTCTCAGCAACGGCGCCCTGTGCGCCTCTGCCTCGAACCGGCGCGCGTGGGGCACGGGGCTGCACCACGTTGTCGACGCGACTACCGGGCTGCCCACGAGTTCGGTCATCGCGACCTGGGTCGTTGCACAAACCGGCCTTGTCGCCGACGGTCTTGCCACTGGCCTGTTCTTTGCTCCCGCGGAACGCTTCGCCGCGCTCGACGATTTTCAGTGGGTACGAATGTTTTCAACCGGTCGGGTAGAGCACTCGGCGCAGTTTGATGGAGAGTTATTTCTATGATCACCCTGAAGAAGCGACTCGACGCCGTGCTCGGCGGAGTCACCATGTACAAGCTTGTGCTGGGGCTGCTTCTGCTGCTCGCCGTGTACTCGCTCGTTCTCTCGTTCGCGGGCATCATCAGCTACACGCCGCTCGCGATCGTTCTCACCTGGGTCGTCGCCGTGGCCGTGTCGCTCGGGTCGAGCTGGCTGTTCGGCCGGGTGTTCCACACTCGCGCTCATCTCGAGTCGGCAGCAATCACCGGGTTGCTGCTGCTGTTCGTTCTGCCTCCGACCTCCGAGCCACTCGGGCTAGGCGTGATCGCCTTCGCGGCAATCATCGCGAGTGCGTCAAAGTTTGTGATCGCCGTTCGCGGCCGTCATATCTTCAACCCCGCCGCCTTCGGGGCCCTTATCGTCACTGCGACCGGCCTCACCTTCAGCGGCTGGTGGGTGAGCAACCAGTTCCTGCTGCCCGTCGTCGCGGTCGGCGCTCTCGCCATTCTGTATCGCACGCGTCGCGTCGCCATGGGCCTCCTTTTTGTCGTCGCCGTTGTGGGTTTCTCGCTTGCCCGCACCCTGCTCACGGGCAGCCCGACCGACCCGATCGGGCTCGCTTTGCTTGGCACGGCTACAGTCTTCTTCGCCGGCTTTATGTTGAGCGAGCCACTGACTCTGCCGCCGCGTCGCTGGCAGCAGCTTGTGCTCGCGGTCGTCGTCGCCGCGCTCTTTGCAATCCCGTTCAACATCGCCGACGTGCTCTACTCGAGCCCACAGCTCGCGCTCGTGATCGGCAACCTTCTCGCTTTTCTTGTTGGCCAGCGTCGCGCGCTCGCCCTCACCCTGCTGTCGAAGCGCACTCTCACGCCGACGACCTGGGAGTTCGCGTTCCAGCCCTCACACCCGGTGTCGTTCCGACCGGGTCAATACCTCGAGCTCGCGCTGCCGCATGGCAAGGCCGACCTGCGCGGCCAGCGTCGTATCTTCAGCATCTCGTCGGCTCCCACAAATGACGGTCCTGTGACTATCGGCGTCAAGGTCAGTGAGCGATCGAGCTCGTTCAAGACTGCGATGCTCGCCCTCGAACCCGGCGAGCGCGTGCGGGCCACGAGCGTCGGCGGCGACTTTCTCCTGCCCCGCGACCCTGCGGTTCCCGTGCTGCTCATCGCCGGCGGCATCGGCATCACCCCCTTCGCGAGCCAGCTCTCGCACGAGGCGGGGCAGGGCCGCGACACGGTGGTCATCTACACGGTCTCGGCCGGCGAAGAACTGGCCTACCGTGAGCAGCTCGAGGCGAGCGGGGCGCGAGTGATCGTGATCGCGCCATCCACCCCCACGAATCTGCCCGAACACTGGATCTATGCCGGCCCCGCCCGACTCACGCAGCGCTCGCTTTCAGCACTTGTGCCCGACGCCGATGCTCGCCACGCATTCGTCTCAGGCCCACCCGCGCTCGTTGACGACGCTCGCGCGCTGCTGCGTTCACTCAAGGTGCGCCGCATCACGACCGACTACTTCAGCGGCTACTGAGCAGCGCTTGGGGGTTTTCGTGCGCTGCCCCTGGCCGTTGGTTGAGTAGGCCCGCCAGGGCCGTATCGAAACCGTTGGTTGAGTAGGCCCGCCAGGGCCGTATCGAAACCGTTGGTTGAGTAGGCCCGCCAGGGCCGTATCGAAACCGTTGGTTGAGTAGGCCCGCCAGGGCCGTATCGAAACTGCGGGCTAGTGATGCGGTTTCGATACGGCCGCAGGCGGCCTACTCAACCAACGACGACTAACGCAGGAAGGCCGGGCAACTCTTCACGGGAGTCGCCCGGCCTTCGGTCTGTGCGCTGAGTTCTAGAAGATGACCCAGAACCCCTTGGTGCTGCTCTTCGACGGCGACACCGTCTCGGTTCCCGCGTAGGTGGCGGTCACCGTGTAAACGCCCGCCTTCTTCTTCGGAATCGTGAAGGTTGCGACACCGTCGCCATTGAGCGTGACGGTGGATGCGACCTTGCCATTGACCGAGATCACAACGTCACCGGTGGCCGCCGTGTCTCCGGCCTTGACCGTGACCGTCGCCTTCGTCTGCTGCCAGGAGAAGAGCACCGTGCGTGACAGTTTCAGTGTCGTTGTCGACGCGTAGAGCACCGTGACACCGGCGCTTGTCGCGGTTCCCGGTGGCACTCCCTCTTTCGCGGCTGTGACGACGACCGTGAGCGTCTTGCCCTGGTCGGCCTTCTTCACCGTGTAGCTCTTCTTCGTTGCCTTTGCGATATCAACGCCGTCGGCCTGCCACTGGTAGCTGAACTCGAGGCCCTCCGTGTCCCATTCGCCCGGGCTCGCAGTGAGCTTCTTGCCTACCTGCGGGGTGCCCGTGATCGTCGGCGCAGTCACGTTGACCGGGGTGCCCGGCTCAACGTCTTCCGCCGTGACAACCTCGACGACCGTGTACGCGCTCGTGCCTGAGTACTCGACGAGGCCGACGTAGGTCGAGAACTCATCGAGCCCCTCCCATGACGCCGTGTACGTGACATCCACACCCTGTTGTCCGTTGAGAACTGTCGGATCGAGCGCGAGCTCTTCACCCTCGGGCGCGACCGAGGTCGTGACAAGATCCCACGTAGAACCGGCGGGCGCCGAATAGACGTCGACCAGCACGAGGTAGGTCGCGGCAGTCGGCTCGAGCAGGTCGACCCGCTCGTCGGCCGAGCCCGTCGCTGACTGGTACAAAAACACTGGGGTTCCCGCCGCGTTGAGCTGGTAGACGAAGAGATCGAGGTCGGTCGTGTCGTCGGTCGCGTCGAGGTCGAATCGTGCGAACGCCGTGCCCGCTGGCACAACGACTTCGTACTCCGCGCTGGCTCCCGTCGCACCCGATCCCGAGTGCTCGGTCTCGACGCCTGCGGGGTCGGCCTGGAACTCACCACGTGAGAGACCCGTTGTCTCGAGCGGAATGTCGCCATCGCCGCCCGGGGTGACTGTCACGTCGACGCTGCCATTGACGCCGGTGCCCTCGACATCATCGGGGGCAACGATCGTTACCGGCTGCACGGCGATGGGGCTGCGCACGGTCTTCGCGCTGCTCTTCCAGACGAGCGCGCCTGTCGCGAACTCGTCGAGCGGGGCATCGGTGCGCTCGAAAGTGATCGTGAACTCCTGCTCGCCGCCCTCGGCGATCGTGAACGTCGACGGTTCGACTGTCGCGTTGATGCCGTCGAGCCCCTCGACCGAAGCCGTGTAGGTTCCCGCGGTCGTCGCCGTGACGGTACGCGTCACACTTTCGGGAGCCGTCAGGGCACCGACCGCGATCGACGCGAGGTTGAGGTTGCTTGGATCAACCGGATCCACCCCGAAGTCATAACCGATCGCCTGAAGATAAGCGGCCCAGTCGTAGATGTCGTTGAGGTAGAGCAGACCGGGCTCGAAGAAGCTCGGCGGGTTGACGTGACCGGCACCCTGAGCGAACGGGTCGGTGACATCGTTGCCGTCAGCGTCGACCGTGTTGTACGCGGTTGTCATCATCGCCGACTTGATCTCAGCGGGCGTCGCGTTGGGGCGTTCGCCGAGGTAGAGCGCCGCTAGTCCGGCGATGTGGGGCGAGGCCATCGAGGTTCCGCTGAGGAACCCGAAGGTCGGCTCTACGCCTTCTGCATTGGATGTCGCGGCGAGAATCGATACGCCGGGAGCCGTGATGTCGGGCTTGAGCAGGTCACTGCCGTCGGCGAGCACAGGCCCGCGGCTCGAGAAGCCCGCGACGACCGGAACCGGCGGCGTGTAGTCGGTGGTGTTGCCCGTCTTGAGCGAGGCGGTGGCCCCCTCGGTCGCCGCGTACGCGGTGACCTGCTCGTAGTACTGGGCGTCGAGGTGCACAGTCGGCACAGAGTGAACGTCGGCGTCGATCGAGCCGGGCGTGACGTTGACGAGAATCATGCCGATGCCGCCGATGCGCGCGACCTCTGCCGACTTGGCCACGCGGTCGAAAGTGCCACGTTCACATACAACGATCGTGGGTTCGGTGAGCTCTGTGCCGAGCGTGCCGGGGCCGCACAGGTTGGCCTGTGCCCCCGCGTCGCCCTCGGCCGCGAGTGCCGTCGAGTTGACGAGCGCTCCTTCGACCGGAGCGGCCTCCGGGTCGAGGTCGACCGAGATCGATGCGCCCGCGTACGCTTCGCCGTTGCCCAGGGTCGCCGTGGCTTCGTAACCGGGAATCGTGCTTGCCGCGACCGTTGTGATCCACGGTGAGGCGTTGTCGAGGGTCGAGGCGTCGGGGCCGTCGTTGCCGGCCGAAGCGGCGACGTAGATGCCCGCGGCCGCCGCACCGAGGAACGCGTCGTCGGTAGCCGAGTAGGTCGTTGTGGCCGAGCCGCCGCCGATCGAGTAGTTGATGACGTCGACGCCATCGATGACCGCCTGGTCGATACCGGCGAGAAGGTCGGTCGTCGAGCAGCCGTCATCGGTGCGCACGGCGGGGTCTGGGCCCGACCAGCACACCTTGTAGACGGCGAGCTTCGCGGCGGGTGCTACACCCGAGATCGAGCCGAAGTCGATGCCGTCGACTGTCGCGTCAGTTGCAACGTTGCCGCCGGCAGTACTCGCTGTGTGCGATCCGTGACCGTCGCCGTCACGCGGCGATACGAACTCGCCTGGACCGGTTGTCGCGTCGCCGAGGTTCTCTTCGCCGAAGCCATCGAGGTAGTAGCGCGCGCTGATGACCTTTGTTGAGCAGTCGGCGGCGGTGAACTGTTCGCCGGTCTGGCAGGCACCCGTGAAGGTACCGCCATCGCCGCGCACGAACTTTGTCGCTGTGCCGTCGACGTAGGGCTCCGCTCCGGGAGCCGTGCCTAATGGTGATCCGGCGAACGCGGGGTTCTCGGGCGCGATGCCCGTGTCGAGAATGCCGATAACGACGTCTTTGCCCGCCTGCTCGGCGCCTCCGACGTCTGCCCAGACGCCGTCTTCGCCCTCGAGACCAAGAAACTCGGTCGAGGTGGTTGTCACGTGCTTGAGTTCATCGCGCGAGATCGTCAAAACGTCACGGTTCGCGGAGATCTTCGCGGCCTGCTCGGCGGTGAGATTGGCCGAGAAGCCGTTGAAGGCCATCGTGTACGAGGAGTCGATCTTCACCCCCGCGTCTTTCGCGACCTGCTTCTGCTTGTTGGCGAGGTAGTCGCTGTACTTCGTGACCGGCGCCTTGCGCGCGTTGAGCTGGTCACCCTCGTCGGGCTGCGTCGGAGCGAAGCCCGACACCCCGCCGTCGTAGGTGGCGACCGCCGCATCGTTGAGCGTCACGATGTAGCGACCGGCGGTGAGCTTCACCTCGCTGGTTTGCCCTGGTGCGGTCGGAGCAGCCGATGCGGCCCCCGCAGATCCGAGGGCGAGACTCGTAACAACGAGCGCGACAGTGGCGAGACTTGCGACAAATGAACGGGTCGTTGTGCGACCGACATGGCTGTTCACAGGAAGTTCCTTTGGATAGAGAGGGACACTGCAAAGCGGCAGTCGGGCCTGCGCACGAGTTCTAACCTCGCTCATCTTTTGTCGGAGCGCCCCCCGATCGGGGGTCATTGTTACCAATTCGTTATATTGATGGATGTCGCGGCCCTCGTTTGCCCTGAGCGAAATCCCACCCGCTCCCGGCACCTCGTCTGCATAATTGTCATAGTTGAGTCAAACAGGCTCAAGTTTGAAGGAGTTGCCCCATGGCCGTTATTTTTGACCCCCGCCAGGCCGCCCGCCCGATCCCCATGGATCTGTACCGCGACGGCGACCACTTTGTTCTCAACGCCGACCTTCCCGGAATCGACCCCGGCTCCGTCGACCTCGACGTCGATGGCCGCTTCCTCACAATTCGAGCCGAGCGCACGGCCGGCGCGAACGAGGGCGTCACGTGGTTGTCGCGCGAGCGCCAGGCCGGATCATTCCAGCGGCGCCTGCGCCTCGGTGACGGCATCGACGCAGACGCGATCAGTGCCAGCTACGACAACGGAGTGCTGAGCGTTGTTATACCGGTGAGCGAAAAGGCGATGCCGCGCAAGATCACGATCTCGGCGGGCAGCGCGTCCGCGACATCCACCGAGCCTGTCGCAGCCGCGTAACGCGACCCTCGCACAATGGCCCTGGGAGCGATCCCGGGGCCATTGTTATGCGAATGGGCAGTTCTCCCCATTCCGGGGGACTCCAAACCCGATAGGTTTGCAGGAGTCAAACTCAGAATTTAAGGGGCTCCCGTTGTCATTCACAGCACGCAAGACCACATCCATTCTCGCTACCACGGCAGTCGCGCTCCTTCTCCTCACCGGTTGCGCCGGCGGGCAGAGCAAGGTTGAGGCCTGCACGATCCTCACCGGTGGCCTGCAGCCCCTCGGCACCGCAATCACCGACGCCGCTGGCGACCTGACCACTGACCCGGAAGGCGCGTCGGCCGACATGTCAGCCGCGGCAGAAGCCTTCGAGGCTGAGGTCAAGAAGATCACCAACGAAGACGTGAAGCCCCCGTCGGACGCCGCGGCCGCCTCGGTCACCGCATTCGCTGACGCCGTTGCAACAGTCGCAGCCGACCCCGAGACCGCCGACTTCACGCTCGTCTCCGACACCGCAGCAGACGTTCAGACCAAGGTCACGGCGCTCGGAACGGTTTGTTCCTAAGCACCAACTAAAAGAAGCCCCGCCGATTGCTCGGCGGGGCTTCTTTTATGCAGTGCCTAGGACAGGCGGGCTGCGAGGTTCTTGTCGAGCGTGTCGAGGAACTCCTCTGTGGTCTCCCACTTCTGGTCAGGGCCGACGAGAAGAGCGAGATCCTTCGTCATGTGCCCGGCTTCAACGCTCTTGATGACAACGTCTTCGAGCGTGTTGGCGAACTCGGTAAGAGCCGGGTTGCCGTCGAGCTTTGCGCGGTGCGCGAGGCCGCGCGTCCAGGCGTAGATCGACGCGATCGGGTTGGTCGACGTCGGCTTTCCGGCCTGGTGCTGGCGGTAGTGACGCGTCACTGTTCCATGAGCTGCCTCTGCCTCGACAACCGAGCCGTCCGGAACAGACAACACCGAGGTCATCAGGCCAAGCGATCCGAATCCCTGCGCGACGGTGTCAGACTGCACGTCACCGTCGTAGTTCTTGCAGGCCCAGACGTAGCCGCCCTCCCACTTCATCGCCGAGGCGACCATGTCGTCGATGAGGCGGTGCTCGTAGGTGAGGCCCGCCGCGTCAAACTTCTCTTTGAACTCGGTCTGGAAGATCTCTTCGAAGATGTCTTTGAAGCGACCGTCGTAGGCCTTGAGAATCGTGTTCTTCGTCGACAGGTACACCGGGTAGTTGCGGCTGAGGCCGTAGTTGAGCGATGCGCGAGCGAAGTCGATGATCGACTCGTCGAGGTTGTACTGCACCTGAGCGATGCCGTCGCCGGGGGCGTCGTAGACCTCGAACTTCAGCGGCTCTGAACCGTCTTCGGGCGTGAACTCGACCGTGAGCTTGCCCTTGCCCGCAAAGCGGAAGTCGGTTGCGCGGTACTGGTCGCCGAATGCGTGGCGGCCAATGATGATCGGCTTGTTCCAGCCGGGCACAAGGCGCGGGATGTTCGAGATGATGATCGGCTCGCGGAAGATAACGCCGCCGAGGATGTTGCGGATTGTGCCGTTGGGGCTCTTCCACATCTTCTTGAGACCGAACTCGACAACGCGGTCTTCGTCGGGAGTGATCGTCGCGCACTTGACGCCGACACCGTGCTTCTGAATGGCGTGTGCAGCGTCGATCGTGACCTGGTCGTCGGTCGCGTCGCGGTGCTCGATGCCGAGGTCGTAGTACTCGAGGTTGATGTCGAGATACGGGTGGATCAAAGTGTCTTTGATCTTCTGCCAAATGATGCGGGTCATCTCGTCGCCGTCGAGCTCGACGACAGTGCCCTCAACCTTAATTTTTGCCACGTGTGCTTCCTCTCTTAGAGCCGTTGTAAGCCTACCGCCTCGGTCAAACTATCTTGACGTCAAGATAGTTCTGGCCTCACCCACAGCGGGCGCTACCGAGAGTCGGCTGCGCGGGATAGCCTGTTGCCATGGCTGAACTGCGGTTGGAAGAATTGTCCGCGAGCACGATCGTGGCTGCGAACAGCCTCACGCTGCGCCCGGGGCAAGAACAGTTTGTGACTCCGACGTCGTATGCGATCGCCGATGCGTACATCAATCCGCTCACCTCGTGGCCCCGCGTTGTGCTCGATGGCGACGAGGTTGTCGGCTTCATTCGCGGCAATTTTGACCCCGACAACGAGATGCCTGAGTTTCGCAGCTGCATCTGGCGCATAAACGTTTCGGCGAACGCGCAGGGCCTCGGCATCGGCCGTTTCGCCGTTCAGGCGCTCGCAGAAGAGGCGCGTTCCCGCGGCTTCACAGAGCTCACCGTGATCTGGGAACCCGGCGAAGACAGCCCAGAAGAGTTTTTTCTCCGCATCGGCTTCTCGCTTATCGGCGAGACCCAGTACGGCGAGAAGATCGGCGCACTCACCCTGTAATGGCCGGGCCGTCAGAAGACTTTGTCTCGCGCGTGCTCGAGGTCGTTGCATCCATACCGTCTGGTTCTGTGATGAGCTACGGCGACATCGCGGCCGCCATCGGCTCGCGCGCCGCCCGCGGCGTCGGTCAGGTGATGGCGTACTACGGCTCCGAGCAGCCGTGGTGGCGGGTGATTCGCGCGTCGGGGCATCCCCCTCTCGGCCATGAGTCGCGAGCGCTCGAGTATTACCGCGCCGAGGGCACACCGCTGAAGTGGTCGGGCGATGTGTACCGCGTCGATCTCGTGCGGGCGCGGCACCGACCCTGACTCGCGGCTCAGGGTGCGGTCATCCTCGCGGGTGATCGATGCCAGCCTCGCGGCCGATGCCCTCCATTCGTCGAGCGGCTGGAATGGGTACATGGACGATTTCAGCACCTGGGTACTTCTTGTCGCACCGGTCACCGGCCTCGTTGTGGTCGTTCTGACCGCGCTCGCGGCCCTCGTCTAGCTCGCAGGTTGAGTAGGTCGCCCGCGACCGGATCGAAACCCAGTCAGGTTTCGATACGGCGCTGACGCGCCCACTCAATCAACAAGGCTTAGACGAGCGAGTCTCGCCAGGCCGCGTGCAGCTGGGCGAATCGACCGGTGCCCGCGATGAGGTCGCGCGGTGTGCCGTCTTCGACGATCTCGCCGTGCTCCATCACAAGAACGCGGTCGGCGATCGCAACAGTCGACAGCCTGTGCGCGATGATGATCGCCGTGCGGTCGGCGAGCAGGGTCGTGAGGCCCTCCTGCACGAGTCGCTCCGACGGGATGTCAAGCGATGCCGTCGCCTCGTCGAGGATGAGCACAACCGGATCAGCAAGGAACGCCCGCGCGAACGACAGAAGCTGACGCTGGCCAGCCGACACCCGGCCACCGCGCTTATTGACGTCGGTGTCGTAGGCGTTGGGCAGCGACGAGATGAACTCGTGAGCACCAACAGCCTTGGCCGCTGCCACGATCTCATCGCGCGTCGCGTCGGGGTTGCCGAGCGCGATGTTGTCGGCGACAGAGCCCGAGAACAGGTATGCCTCCTGCGTGACCATAACGATTGCGCGACGCAGATCTTTCGGGTGCAGGCGCCGCAGGTCGATCTCGTCGAGCGAAACGGTTCCCTCCGACGGGTCGTAGAAGCGCGAGATGAGCTTCGCGAGCGTCGACTTTCCGGCACCGGTCGATCCGACGAGAGCGATCGTCTGCCCGGCGGGAATGTCGAGATCAAACGACGGCAGGATGACGCGGCCCTCGTTGTAGGCGAACTTCACGCCGTCGAACCGCACGCCGCCCTTCGCCTCCCAGAGGTCGATCGGCTCGGTCGGGTCTGGCACGCTCGGAGTCTCTTCGAGCACGCCCGAGATCTTTTCGAGCGCTGCAGCGGCCGATTGGTACGAGTTGTAGAACATCGCCATCTCTTGCGCGGGCGCGAAGAACTGCCGTGTGTAGAGCAGCGCCGCGAGCAGCGCGCCAATCGCGAGCCCGTCGTTGGCGACGCGCAGTCCACCCGCAAGCAGCACAACTGCGAGCGCGACGTTACCGATCAGCACAAGGCCGGGATCAAAGATTCCGAACAGTTGGATGACGCGGCCGTTGACGTTGCGGTAATCCTCAACGAGGTCGCCGAACTCGTCTTCGTTGCGCTTCTCCTTGCGAAAGGCCTTGACCGCACGAATGCCGGTCATCGTCTCGACGAAGTGCACGATGAGTCGCGCGGACGCGACGCGCGTCTTGCGGAACAACTGCTGCGACTGAACCTGGAACCAGCGCGTGAGCAGCGCGAGCGGAATGAGCGCGCCGAACAACACGAGCCCCGACTGCCAGTCGACGGTGAACATCGCGATGGCGATAAACACCATGTAGAGCGCACCCTGCACAAGCTGGTTGACGCCGGAGTCGAGAAGTTCGCGAATCGAGTCGAGGTCGCTCGTCTGGCGCGCGATGATGCGGCCAGAGGTGTAGCTCTCGTGAAACTCGAGGCTCAGGCGTTGCGTGTGAAGAAAGACCCGCTTGCGCAGGTCAAGCAGAATCGCTTGGCTGATCTTCGCCGTGAGCACCGTGTACCAGGCGATGAGCAGCGCGCCGACGACTCCCGTGATGAGGTAGATGACGACCGTCGCACCGAGCGGAAACCAGTCCTGCTTCATCAGCGCCGGCAACCCGTGGTCGATTCCGTACGCGATGAGCGCGGGGCCGGCGACCTGGGCGGCCGTCGAGATGATGACGACGGCCATCGTGAGAATGACCTGCGCACGCACGGGGCGCAGCAGTGACCCGAGAAGACGAATCGAGCGCTGTCTGATCTGCGTGCTCTCGGCCTTGGTGAAGTCGTTACGCTCTTCACCCTCTACTCCTGTGACGCTCACGCTCCCACCTCCTTTTCGGCCGCGCTGATATCGGCCGCTTCACGTCGCTCTTCGTCTTCGAGAGACGAGATGACAAATTTGTAGTGCTCGCTTGAGACGAGCAGGTCTGAGTGCTTTCCGACGGCCGTGATGCGACCGTTCTCAAGCAGCGCAACGCGGTCGGCGAGCATCACCGTCGAGGGGCGGTGCGCAACGATGAGCGCCGTAGTGGATGCGAGCACCTTGCGAAGAGCGGCTTCGACGAGAGCTTCGGTGTCGACATCCAATGCACTGAGTGGATCATCGAGAACGAGCACCGACGGCTTCGCCGCAACCGCGCGCGCGAGTGCGAGGCGCTGGCGTTGTCCGCCAGACAGGCTCATGCCCTCTTCGCCGACCTTTGTGTCGAGCCCCTCGGGAAGGTCGTAGACGAACTGCGCCTGGGCGATCGCGAGAGCCTCGGCGAGCTCTTCTTCTGTCGACTCCGGGCGACCGAGCAGCACGTTGTCGCGCACGGAGGCGGAGAACAGCGTCGCGTCTTCGAACGCCATTGCGATGTGGGTGCGCAGCTCGGCGCGCGTGAGGTCACGCACATCGACGCCGTCGATGCGCACTGTTCCGCCGGTCACGTCGTACAGACGCGTCGTCAGAGCGGTGAGCGTCGACTTGCCCGATCCCGTGATGCCGACGACAGCCATCGTCTCGCCCGGCTCGAGCTCGAGCGAGATGCCGTCGAGCAGGTCGGGGTAGTCGCTGCTGGCGTCCTGGTACCTGAAGTGCACGTCGTCGAAGACGAGGCGGCCCTCGGCCTTTTCGACCGTCTTGGGGTTCTCGGGGTCGGTG